>Ga0351879_1075_pt2 | contig 20659 bp, 18 predicted proteins | sample BONcelFGM3001D15_FD_206782 | JGI IMG/M metagenome (GOLD analysis project Ga0351879, IMG submission 206782) | Enriched cells from coal bed in the Powder River Basin, Montana, United States - BONCAT cells FGM rep3 HSBNCT.FGM.300.1.D15 ... | reverse complement strand
CCATCTTCAAATCTTCAAATTGCCCCATCATCAAATCTTCAAATTGCCGAATCTTCAAATTTTCAAATCTTCCCATCTTCAAATTGCCACATTTTCAAATTGCCACATCTTCAAATTACCTAAATTTGCAACAATGAATTACCATAGAAAAATGAGCGTACGTGGATTTCTTCTGCTTTTGTCGACTTTTATTGTCATTTCATCATGTGATAAGGACAAATTTCCCGATGAATTCAGCATTCAGGGGGCGTGGATCGAAAACACCGGCAATAATTTTAAAGTTGAAATTGAGTTCAGAAGCCAGAACAGGGCATATCTGAAAAAGTCCGAAGGCACTCCGACAGATACTTTGAAGTACCGTCTGGATAAAGCGGATGAATTATTGCTGTTCCTTCCCGATGATTTCCCTGATGGGACAAGATCGACCCACAAACTAACTTACAGTCAGAAAAAGGAAGAACTTACCATTGCAGGCTTGTTTCCTTCAACGACTGGTGCTTCCTCCACTGTTTTCATACGGAAATAGGAGGCAATATCATGATATTAACTTTGCCTAAGTGAAACTGTCGAAATAACTTCCCCAGTTGAGTACCCCGATCTAACTGGACTTTCTGCAAACTAATGTGTCTAAAAAAAACGAAAGTAATCGTCCCCCTGGTGCCTGAGCCTGGTCGAAGGCCAAAAGGGGGAAAAGAGGGGGGTATAAAAATGTTTGTCTTATTTGAGGAAGTTAATTTGATATTCCTCCTAAAGCCTTGGTAAATGAAAATATGCATCATCAACGGACCCAATCTCAACCTCACAGGCATAAGGGAACCAGGTTTATACGGAGCTACCGGTTTCGACAAATTTATCCCTGAGTTGGAGGCTGAATTTCCTGAGCACCAGCTGGAATATTTCCAAAGCAATGTTGAAGGAGAATTGATCAACAAGCTGCATGAAGCGGGTTTTGAAAGTGATGGAATTATTCTCAATGCAGGGGCTTATACCCACACTTCAGTGGCAATCGGCGATGCAGTTAAAGCCATTAAAGCTCCTGTGATTGAAGTGCATATGAGCAACATATGGGCAAGGGAGGAGTTCAGACACAAATCCTATATTTCAGGCGTTGCTGTTGGGGTTATTGCTGGTTTCGGACTTGGATCCTACCGATTGGCTTTGCTCAGCCTTGCCGGGCTTTGATTCTTTCGACGAAATAACTTTAAGTCCGACAATTCCCCCGATTATCATCGCAACAAAAACGATTTTCAGCAGATCTTTCGACTCGCCGAAAAACACAACTCCGAATATTACAGCGCCTATTGCTCCGATTGATGTCCAGACAGCATAAGAAGTACCCAGGGGGAGGCTTTTCATCGCGATCGCAAGCAAATAAATGCTGATTGCCATCGCAACGATGGTAATGACAGATGGCCAGAGTTTTGTAAAACCTTCGGAATATTTCAGGGAAACCACCCACACGGTCTCAAAAAGACCAGCGATAATCAATAATATCCAGGCCATCAACAAGAAAATTTGTGAGACGAAAGGTCGGAGAACTTCTTTTTCCCAAGAAGGAAGTGATCAATAACAATATTTCTCTGGTAGATGCAGCCCACTTTTTTGTGATTGATAAGTTGGCGCTTTCTGTTGTGATCACCAAACCGCCGGTAAAAGCTCATGTGTGCACGAACTACTGCCCAGAAATCAGCAAAACCGCCATCAGCCAGAAACTTGAATGCCGCTACACCATCAAGTACAAGTCGGAACAGTAAAACAGGCAGTAATCTTTGTGGTGGAAGATTTTTATACAACATCGAAATGTTGTTACGCATATTCAGGTAAGTCTTAAACGATGATTGTTTGGGCAAAGTGCCGCCACCCACGTGAAATACCTTTGAATCAGGGCAAACCATAATTTTATAACCCGCATGTCGGGCACGCCAGCAAAAATCAATTTCTTCCATATGTGCAAAGAAATCGGCATCAAAGCCTCCAAGCTCTCTGAATTTTTCGGCCTTTACAAACAAACAGGCTCCGGTTGCCCAGAAAACTTCCATAGGGTCATTGTATTGACCTTGATCATCTTCAAGATTCTGAAAGATACGTCCGCGACAGAAAGGATATCCGTAAGCATCAATAAATCCTCCGGCCGCACCGGCATACTCAAATTTCTCAGGTTGATGATACGAACGTATGGTTGGCTGGCAGGCAATAACATCCTGATGGCTTTCCAGCAGTTCAATCACAGGTTGTATCCAGTTTTCAGTGACTTCAATGTCAGAGTTCAGTAAAATATAATATTCGGCTTCAACCTGCGCCAATGCATCGTTATAACCTTTGGCAAAACCGCCGTTTGTCGGGTTCTGAATGATTCTGACTTCAGGGAAAGTGCTTTTCAGATACTCAACAGAACCATCAGAAGAAGCGTTGTCGGCAACGATTACTTCAGCATGCCCGAGGCTATGCTTCAGAACAGAGGGCAGGAATTTCTCAAGGAAATTCTTTCCGTTCCAGTTGAGTATGACGACAGCCGTTTTTGCCAAAATTGCAGATGGTTGGGTTACTGTTGAAAATGCTTTATTGTGTTACTTTTACAATGCAAACGTACGATTTTTATCGCGTATGAATGCTATGGATTTTTACGTAAAGTGAATTCTGCTTGTGGAAACCCGCAAATGCTATGAGTTACCTGCAGTCTCTTTCAGAATGGGTTATTGTAATAGGTTGCTGATCTTCCTCTGTCGCGTTTTAATCTATCGGCATCCATGTCCTCGGTTCCTCTCATTCTTACAAGTTCTCTTTGCCAGTTGTAGTTCTGAATTTCGCCGGTTGCATCGGAATGAATAAGCGTATAATCTTTGACCTTTAGCTCGGAAGCCGCAAATACAAATTTTTTATTGCGTTCACGGTTGTTTATTGTGTAGTAATGCCAGATCTGGTAAGGTATAGACGGGTCGTTTAATAATCCGCCGGCATCAAACGGTACATCGGTTATTGTGTTTGGAGGCCCGTATTGCAGATATACCCGTCCCATATCGGTGTCATATCCTTTTTTAACCTGTGTTGAATATGAGTTGTTTACTTTTATTACCTCAATCCTGTATTTATCCCATGCACCCGATGGGTCAACCTCGTTGCGGGTTAACCAGAAGTTATACAGAAACTGTTGAAGCGATTGAATATCGCTGCTCATAAGCTGGGAGTTAATAAAAATCTGCTCCATTTGAGTTGCAATGGGCCTGAGCGATTTAATGCTTTCGCGCAATGTATCCATATTCGTGTATCTGAGTACGAAACTGCTCGAAATATCAACACTTGTCAGATCGGTAGCCATATTGCTGATGTTTGCATTGAACCGCTGAAAAAATGCAGAATTCTGTGCAATAACTTCATTCTTTTTGTTGCGCACTGTAACTACCAGGTTATAATTACCTGAGGGAAGATTTGTTATATCGAACTCGCTGAAAAGTGCAATTACCTGTCTGGATTCTTCGCGTTTTATCCGTACATAATCATTCAGCATTTTTTTTGATTCAAAGGATTCGATATGTCCCGAAATCAAAAATTTATCAAGATCATCAGAAACAGGAAGCGGGTTGTAGATCTCAGCATAGAAGGTAAGTTTCGATTTATCGGTAGGGAAGAAATTATCAACATAAGGAACCAGATCGTAACCGCTTTTGCTCAGCAGATTTTGCTCGGTAGTTTTGCTGAAAGTTTCTATCATTTGTATTCCTGAAATGGAAATGGCATCTTCAGGAACTGCTATTTCTAAGGGAATGCTTACAATGACAGGTTTTGAAGTTTTGTTGATATCAGAAATAGTCAGGTCTATAGTGTAGCTTCCGTTTGGCAATGCGAATCTTTGCTGGTCAATAAAGTTGGGCAGAATGGATGTGGTGTCGTTGAGTTCAGGGCTGAACAATTCATATTTTCTGAAGTCAATAATGGCTGTATCTTTTCTGATAATCAGGGTAACCTGAATGCTGCCCTGAAATTTTCCGGTTGAATTTTGGGTATAGGTCAATGAGTTGCCTTGTACCTGCAGATACGTTTCCAGATAAGGACCTTCACCAGGAATGGAAAAAGTGGAATGCGACAGAAATGCTTCAAGACTCCGTGGTGAAGCAATAGATGCTGCGTGCATTATTAAAAGAGGGAGCAGGAGTGCAAATACTTTTTTCATCGTTGTGGCGGTGTTGAAGTTAATATTTTGATCTCTGAAAAATCAGAAAAAAACGGTCGGCTTGGTATTAATTTACAAAGATAACGAATTGCAGCATTTGTTTCAAGAGATTACCCGGAATTATAGCCTTTGAAAAGTTTTAGAAAAAGATTTTTTGACGATTCAAAAAATAGTGTAATTTTGCCCCCGGAAAGATGGCAGAGTGGTCGATTGCGGCGGTCTTGAAAACCGTTGACCTGCAAGGGTCCGGGGGTTCGAATCCCTCTCTTTCCGCCAGACTTTTAAGGTGCCCCGCGTAGCGGGGCATTTTTTATTACATAGCCCTGATTACCAGACTCGTCTGAGTAATCAGGGCTATGTAATAAAAAACAATCAGCTGCAGGCTGATTACCTTAAAAGTCTGAGGCCTCCCCCCTCAGGGATCACCGAAGGTAATCCCCATCACCAGACTCGTCTGAGTAATCAGGGCTATGTAATAAAAAACAATCAGCTGCAGGCTGATTGCCTTAAAAGTCTGAGGCCTCCCCCCTCAGGGATCACCGAAGGTAATCCCCATTCACCAGACTCGTCTGAGTAATCAGGGCTATGTAATAAAAAACAATCAGCTGCAGGCTGATTGCCTTAAAAGTCTGAGGTCTCCCCCCACCGGGATCACCGGAGGTAATCTCATCTATGAAAATGAGTCATTTCCATCTGATTAGCAACAACCCACTCAACAAAAAATACCGGTAGTCTGATTGCTCAAACTACCGGTAAGTATTTTTAATGGATATGCTAAAGATTACCAGCTTCCACTGGCGCCTCCGCCGCCAAAGCCTCCGCCGCCGAAGCCACCAAAGCCTCCGCCGCCACCTCCGCCAAAGCCACCTGATGAACCTTTTCCACCGCTGCCAAGCATCGATAAAAGTATCCAGAGCGGAAGATTAGACGATCCGATGTTGTGCTGACCTTTACCTTTGTTTTTGCCCATAAAAACAACCACAAGGATAATAATAATGATAGGTATCAGAATTCCAAGCGGACTTTCTTTGCTTGTGTCCGCATATTCAGCAGCTTTAAATCGTCCTGATGCCAGATCAAAAATAATGTCAACTGCTGCGTTGATTCCACCATAGTAATTATTCTCTTTGAAGTAGGGAATCATCTCATTGGCAACGATTCTTCGTGCAATCGCATCTGGAATAAGTTCCTCCATTCCGTAACCCGTTGAAATTGCAGCCTGACCTCTTTCGTTTCCGATGCGGGGTTTGATCAGAATTACAATGCCATTGTCGGTTGCACTTTGTCCAACGCCCCAAGCTTTACCAATTCGCTGAGCCATATCGTCAATGTCATATCCGTCAAGACTGGCAACCGTAATCACCACAATCTGGGTGGAAGTGGTATCGTTATACATTACAAGCTTCCTTTCCAGCTGATTCACATGATCGGCTGACAGCAACGATGCGAAATCATTTACCAGTCGGGGCGGAACAGGTTTTGCAGGAATCTGAGCAGTTCCGGTCAGCCACAAAAAGCTTAAAATCAATATTATGAATAACGGAAAGCTTTTTTTTATTATTTCCATCAATTGGTAAAATTTAGTTTGATCCGAATGAGATTTCATCAGATAGCTCATTCACATCCTCAGAATGAAAAGGAAAGTGCTTTTTAAGTTGAATGCCGGCTTCATTGATTCCGTTGATCAGGCCTTCAGCAAACCGGCCCTCTCTGAAATGATTGATCATGATACCTTTTGTGGTTTCCCAGAAGTCATCGGGCACCACGGAATTTATTCCGGTATCCCCAACAATTGCAAATGACCGGTTATGAATGGCCAGATAGAACAATACTCCATTGAGTTGTTCTGTTTTATGCATTCCCAACTTATTAAACAGGTAAGCGGCTCTTTCGAGAACATCACCAGGGCATTTGTTTTCGATGTGCACCCTGATTTCTCCCGATGTATTCAATTCAGCATCCAGAATGGCTTGTTTAATGTCGTCCTGTTCTTCGATGCTGAAGAAATTCTTTGCGGTTTGTGGCATTTCCTTTTATATAATTATTAGAACTGTACTTCAGGGGCTTTTTCGGCACCTGATTCTGCCTGGAAATATGCTTTCTTATCAAAGCCAAACAGGCCGGCAATTATATTGTTTGGAAATGTACGGAGATGGGTGTTATATGCCTGGGCAGTTTCATTAAAGGCTCTGCGCTCAACAGTTATGCGGTTTTCGGTTCCTTCAAGCTGAGCCTGCAAATCCATAAAGTTCTGATTTGCTTTCAGATCGGGATAGCGTTCTACAACAACCATAAGTCTTGAAAGTGCTGATCCAAGTCCCTCCTGAGCCTGCTGAAATTGCTGCATACTGGCCTCATTCAGGTTGGTTGGATCAATGGTAACACTGGTTGCTTTGGAACGGGCTTCAATTACCTGTGTAAGGGTGCTTTGTTCAAAATCAGCATATCCTTTTACTGTATTTACCAGATTTGGGATAAGATCGGCCCTGCGCTGATATACATTTTCTACCTGCGACCATGCAGCAGTAACACTCTCTTCGAGGGTAACCAATTTATTGTATCGGCCACTCAACGACATAACGATCAGCAGAATTGCTCCCGCGACAACCAACAAGATAATCAGTGATTTTTTCATAGGATTTGGTTTTATTTTGATAGTAAATTTAAGACAAAAATTCTTTTAACTCCATTCAGATTTAAAAAAAAAACACCGGAAGTTTTTCCGGTGCTTACTTTTTTTTAGTGCCCGATAATGTTTATACTTCGCTTTATAAAGCCGGTAAGTTCTTCGCCTTTAAGCAGATTCTGCGATAGCCTTGCAAGGTCAAACAATTGTTTTGCCAGCTCCTTGTTTTCATCAGCTGATTCGTTGCTGTTTAGCTTCGAAATAAGCGGATGGTTGCTGTTAACAACAAGATTGAACGAATCGGGCAAACTTCCCATGTATGACATTCCACCAAGAGATGACATATCTTTCATCCTTCGCATAAATTCAGGACGGGTAATCTGCAATGGCATATCGGTTTCGCTGAGGCTTTCAAAAACAATAGTGTAGTTTTCCTTGCCAACAATCTCATCAAAAACGGGCTTTATCTTATTCTGCTCTTCTTCAGTAAGTTTTGAAGGCATGGCGTCGTCTTTTTTTATCAGTTTGTCAACCACATCGGCATCCACCCTGACAAAAGAGGAGTTTTCAAACTTCTGTTCCAGTGTATTTACAAAATGGTTATCAATGGGGCCATCCATAATCAGTACACTGTAACCTCTGGCAGTAGCGGTTTCAATATAACCGTGCTGTTCGATGGTGTCGGAGGTATAAAGGTAAACCAGCTTGTTGTCTTTGTCAGTTTGCAGGGCTTTGATCGATTCCTTATACTCATTGAATGTCTGGTATTTTCCTGCGGTATCTTTCAGCAGACAGAATTTCTCAGCTCTTTCCCAGAATTTTGGTTCTGAAATTACTCCGTACTCAATAAAGATGCGGATGTCGTCCCATTTTTTCTCAAATTCTTCACGGTTGTTTTTGAAAATATCTTCAAGTTTATCAGCCACTTTTTTCATAATGTGGTTAGATATTTTCTTGACGTTTGAATCACTTTGCAGGTATGAGCGCGAAACATTCAGCGGAATATCAGGAGAATCAAGAACACCATGCATGAGCGTTAGGAAATCAGGAACAATTCCTTCCACCGAATCAGTTACAAAAACCTGATTTGAGTAAAGCTGGATTTTTTCCTTCTGAACTTCGAAGTTGCGTTTTACTTTCGGGAAATACAGAATACCTGTGAGATTGAATGGATAGTCAACATTCAGATGGATGTTGAACAAGGAATCTTCGAAAAGCGAAGGATATAATTCGCGGTAAAAGCTCTTGTAATCTTCATCGGTCAGTTCGCTGGGCTTGCGTTTCCATGCAGGGTTTACATTGTTGATGATGCGGGGAGTCTCGGTTTCGTTGTATTTGTCATTTCCCTTCTCATCTTTTTCGCCTTCAACTTTCTCCCAGTTTTTTTCGTTGCCAAAACGAATAGGAACCGGCAGAAATTTGCAATATTTCTTTAATAAATCAAGTATTCTGGTTTCTTCCAGAAATTCGTGCGAATCATCGGCAATATGAAGGATGATGTCAGTTCCTCTGTTGCTTCTTTCGGCTTCGGTGATGCTATATTCCGGACTGCCATCACATTCCCACCTTACGGCTTTCGATCCAGGTCCTTTTTTGTAGGTTTTCGAAATAATTTCAACTTTCTTCGATACCATGAAAGATGAATAAAAGCCTAGTCCGAAATGCCCGATCAATTGCGCAGTATCGGTTTCGCTTTTGCCTTTGTATTTTTTAACAAACTCTTCAGCGCCCGAAAATGCAATCTGATTGATGTATTTGTCAATCTCTTCGGCAGTCATACCAACACCGTTGTCTCTGAAAGTCAGGGTATTGTTGGCTTTGTCAATGATAACTTCAATGGTAAGATCACCAAGTTCTTCTTTCACATTGCCCATTGATGCCAGCGCTTTTAATTTTTGAGTTGCATCAACGGCATTTGAGATGAGTTCCCTGAGGAAAATCTCATGATCAGAATACAAGAATTTTTTGATGATTGGAAAAATATTTTCCGTTTGAACGTTGATTTTTCCTGTTTGCATGGTTATGTATTTTTTTGTTGGATACTGTTTTGCGCGTATCGTTCAAAGGTTGTGCCATGCAGCAAAAGGCTGACAAATTGTCTTATCCCGGCCTTATATGTATAACGGACCCGGAAGTCTTCAATCTCAAAAAGTATTGAGCAGTTGAAGTGACATGGTGAAATAAAAAGAATGTCAGAGGAGAAAATCAGGAAGAAACAACTTTCTTAGCTTTGCCCTGGAATTTCAATTATAAATGAGGTGCCGGTTTCTTTTTTACTGGTGAAATAGATTTTCCCATTGAGGTACTTTTCAGTCAGCAATTTCATACTGTAAGTTCCAAGCCCGCGATCGGAAGCTTTGGTAGAAAATGAGCGGTTAAAAATCTGAAGCTGAACTTCTTCGGTCATGTAACCCGGATTGTTTACCCATATCATTGCGCCATTTTGCTGAAATGGAATCATGCCGAACGTGATTCTTACTTCATCCTGTTCTGCTTCAAATGCATTCTTAATCATGTTGGTAACCACACGCTTAATCAAGACTTCATTTCCATAGAAGCTAAAATCTTCACTTCTGGAATCAAACATAAAAGATTCATTGCCAGTCATGTATGGCCTGAACTCTGTTTGCAGATCATTGAAAAATGATCGCGAATTGATGATTACAGGTTTGGAGGATTGTTCCAGTTGGGTATCAAAAGTGATTAAGCGGTGTGTGTTGATTTCGTCAATAAGTTTTGAAGCTGATTTCATCAACATCCCCAGGAATTGTTCACGACTGTCTTCATATTCACCTGAGGCAAGCAATTCAGTCATCCCGCTGATGTTATGCGCGGTATTCAGGATATCATGGTAAAAAATTCTTTCGAGCAGAATTCGCTTCTTTTCATTTGAAATGTCAAGAAATGAGAAAAGTATAAACTCCTTTTGATCAATGGTAATTGTTTCCGCTTTTACTGCCAGGTTTTGTGCACCTAAGCTTGAATTAATTGTGCATTCAGCGAGCCCGGAACCATCAGAAATGCAATCTGATAGTGTTTTGAAAACACCGCAAACCCTGCAGGCATCTGAGGTGCCACAACCGTTAAACCCGCTTTTTACATTGTTACATCCCAATAGGTCACCAGGCTTTATCCCAATAAATGGTTCAATGCTGTCGATCTGAAGTAGTGTAAGAAATGCCGTGTTACCAAAAATAAGCTGCCTCTGCTTGTTTAGCACCATCGAAGCTATGGGCATTGCATTTAAAATTGTTACAGCAAGATTGTTTGCCCTTAACTGTTCATAATCAGCATCTAATAACAGGCGTTCTTTACTTTGTTGCCCGGCAAGTGCCTGAACATTAATTTGATTCATTGAATTACCCCTTGTTTTCGATGTAAAATTAATTGTTTTTTCCTTTGAAATTTAGTACGAATGTAATTTAGAACGTTTTGTAATAGCAAATCTACATATGTAATTGATATTTAGATACATTCTTCAGTGTTAATAAATTGTTAATGGTTCTGTAGGTATTGATATTCAATTAATGTTGTAAAAATACAAACTGAATCCAGTTTACTTTTTTACATCCCCATTTCCCTATAAGTATTGCCTCAGCGGCATCATGTGTGGGTGTATTGAAAGCCGGAGCATCAGAGGCATCTATGATTTGCTGTGACAATTTTATTGCCGAATCTTTGGCTTTCTGGCTGTTGGGGTATTCTTTCATATACATGAGTTCTTTCCTCCATTCACCGGCATCGGTTCGGATGACTGAAATATTGAGCTTTCGGGCTGTATTTAACCATACATTGGTAATGGGGCCTCCTCCTTCAACAACAATGTATTCAAGTCCATCAATTGACCTCAGCAATGAATAAGCTACTTTTCGCAGCGATGCCATGGATCCCAGATTATGCGAGCGATACCATTCAAGCTTGCCTGAACCGTTATATAATGCCAGGCCGGTTCTTATTCCGGCATCCACAGATAAAAGATACTTTTCGGGTTTTGTCATTGTTCTGCTGATAAATCTGCCCTTTATGCTGAATGTATGAGATTTGTCGATTTGTGGGTATCCACACTTTTTCAAAGATACCATTTTTCATTTTCAGGAAACCATATATTTTTAGGCGTTTGGCTGCCTTGAAGTATGCTGATATATAATGAACAAAAGCCAGCGATGAATATTGTAATTTGTCAAATATCTGATTTATAATAGGTTAAAATGATTCTAAATATGGATTAAATTTTAATTTTCCATTGCCAATATGAGGAAAGTTCCTAATTTAGCCACCATTAACACGGAGAATAAAAACCACTTAAAATATACTTTTATGTTAGATCTTGACTGGACACATTTACCCTTCGGGTATGTTAAAACCGACTACAATGTCCGTTGTTACTACAGAAATGGCAAATGGGGCGAACTGGAGATTTCATCTTCTGAATTTATCAGCCTACATATTGCTGCATCTTCACTTCACTACGGACAGGAAGCTTTTGAAGGGATGAAAGCCTTCAGAGGCAAGGATGATAAAATCCGCATTTTCCGTTGGGAAGAGAATGCAAAACGTATGGAAAGCTCGGCCAAAGGCGTTATGATGTCTGTTGTTCCCCACGACCTTTTTCACAAAGCCATTGTTTCGGCAATAAAGCTGAATGAACGCTTTATTCCTCCTCACGGAACCGGTGCCTCACTTTACCTTCGCCCGCTTCTGATCGGAACCGGTGCCAGAGTTGGGGTTAAACCTGCCGATGAATACCTGTTTATGGTGTTTGTTACTCCTGTTGGACCTTACTTTAAGGAAGGTTTTAAACCTGTTTCACTTCAGATTGCCCGCGATCACGATCGTGCTGCACCAAAAGGAACCGGACGCTTTAAAGTTGGTGGAAATTATGCTGCCAGCTTAGCTGCAGGCGAAGAAGCACATGCAGCAGGTTATGCCGCAGCTCTTTTCCTCGATGCCAAAGAGAAAAAATTCATCGATGAAGCCGGACCAGCCAACTTTTTTGCCATCAAAGGCAATACCTATATCACCCCGAAATCAGAATCTATTCTGCCTTCCATTACAAACAAGAGTTTGATGGATCTGGCACGCGATATGGGTATGGATATTGAAGTACGCCCGGTTGCTGTTGAAGAGCTGCCTGATTTCGATGAAGTTGGTGCCTGCGGAACTGCTGCTGTTATTTCGCCCGTTTGTAAAATTGAAGATCATTTAACCGGTCATGTTTACAAATATTGCAAAAACGGTGAAGCAGGTCCTATCTCCACAAAACTCTATAAACGCCTGCAAGCCATTCAATATGGAGATGAACCCGATATTTTTGGATGGAATTATATTGTCGAATAACCATTGAATTCATAAAAAAAGCCTGCATCGAAAGTGCAGGCTTTTTTTGTGAAAGGCAATCTTCAGATTCCCTTTCGGAGTCAGGGTTTGACTAATTGAAATCAATCATTTTGCTTAGGTTAAAAAATGTTGAGTTAAGCCCTGACTAGCCTATAATATTCCTCTCTTATGTAAAATGATTTCCATTTCTTTCTGCATGCTTTCAGCTTCTTCTTTAGCCTTCAGTTCAAAATCTTCGCCTTTGGACGCAAAAATTATGCTTCTTGAGGCATTCACCAGAAGCCCGCAGTCATCATTTAGTCCATATTTCGCTACTTCCTGAAGACTTCCACCTTGTGCACCGACACCAGGAACCAGCAGAAAATGATCGGGAATTGTTTTTCTGATTTCAGCGAGCATTTCGGCACGGGTAGCTCCTACCACATACATCATGTTTTCGGGGCTGCCCCATTTCATAGATGTTTTCAGTACTTTTTCGAAGATTGGCTCATTTGTTTTGTCTTCAATCAATTGAAAGTCAAATGCTCCCTTGTTTGATGTGAGGGCGAGCAAAACAATCCATTTCCCATCAAATCCCAGAAACGGACTTACAGAATCTTCTCCCATGTAAGGGGCAACAGTAACTGCATCAAAATCAAACCCTGAAACCGGTTTGTTGAAGAATGCTTTTGCATATTGCGACGAAGTATTGCCTATATCACCTCGCTTGGCGTCGGCAATGGTAAAACACTCATTTCTGAAGTTCTCAAGATAATCCATGGTGCGCTGAAGGCTCTTTAACCCTTCTATGCCACGCGATTCGTAGAATGCGAGATTGGGTTTGTAGGCAACAGCATATTGCATGGTTGCATCAATAATCCTGCGGTTGAATTCAAAAACCGGATCATCGGAGTTTTTGAGATGCTCCGGAATTTTATCAAAATCACTGTCAAGACCGACACAGAGAAATGATTTTTTTGATCTGATAATGGAAATGAGTTGCTGACGGTTCATGCTTGAGGGATAAGTTATGAAACAGAAATGCTTATTTTGATGCCGTAAGTCAATCAAATATCCTTCGACTCCGCTCAGGATGACTGTCAGTCTGAGTCCCGCACGTGCTGGAAAGACAATATTCCTTAGCTAAACGACATAGATACTTATTTTTTAAAAGGTTTATCCAACAGCTTCTTTCAGTCTTTCTGCATTTTCGGCAAGCTGAAGCGCATCTATCATGCTCTGAATATCGCCGTCCATAAATGTCTGCAGGTTATAAACTGTAAGGTTTATCCGGTGATCGGTAATGCGACTCTGCGGATAATTGTAGGTGCGGATTTTGGCAGAACGGTCGCCGGTTGAAACCATGGTTTTGCGTTTCTTCGATATCTCGTCAAGATATTTCTGATATTCCTGCTCAAAAAGCCGGGTGCGCAGAATGGTCATGGCTTTATCGAAGTTTTTCATCTGAGATTTTTGATCCTGAATGGCAACGGTAATTCCTGAGGGAAGGTGGGTAAGCCTTACTGCCGAGTAGGTTGTATTTACCGACTGTCCGCCAGGTCCTGATGAGCAGTAAAGATCTTTGCGTATATCACTGGCTTTAAGGTCGATATCAAATTCATCAGCTTCGGGAAGCACCACCACAGAGGCTGCGGAAGTATGCACACGGCCCTGAGTTTCTGTTTGCGGAACCCTTTGAACGCGGTGAACACCCGATTCATATTTCATAAGTCCGTAAACATTTTCACCGGAAACATTCAGGATGATTTCTTTATAACCACCAACAGTTCCATCGGTACAATCCACCAGATCAATTTTCCAGCCTTTTGTTTCACAGAACTTGGTGTACATGCGATAGAGGTCGCCTGCAAAAATACTGGCTTCATCACCACCTGTGCCGGCAAGGATTTCGAGAACTGCATTTTTGCCATCCTGTGGATCGGAAGGTATCAGCATCAGCCGGATATCTTCTTCCATTTGTTCCTTTTTCTCGGTCAGCGCAGTCATTTCCTCTTTGGCCATCGACCTGAATTCTTCGTCCTTTTCGTTGTAAAGAATTTCTTTGGCTGCTTCCATATTGGCAACCACCGATTGGTATTCCCTGTAAGCAACAACGATGGCCTGCAATTCTTTGTAATCTTTGCTTAATCTGACATACGACTTCATGTCGGCCATTACGGCCGGGTTATTCATCTGATCTTCAATATCAAGAAATCGCTGATATATTGCTTCAAGCTTGTCGAGCATTGTGTTTTGTTTTTGGGGTGCAAAGGTACAAATTTCCACCTTGCAAAGTAATAGCTTCCGGAATAGGATGATGTCCTTTTAACTCCGTATTAAGGATTACTTGATTTGAAAATCGATCGCTTAGTCCTTCGCTCCGATAGCTATCGGAACTGCTACCAATGACAGATTTTCGTTTTATCCTTCGACTCCGCTCAGGAGAACATCGTATAGGATTGATAATTAGTGCATTAAGATGAAAAAGTGTACACTCTAAACGAATGTCACATTGAGCGGAGTCGAAGTGTTTAAACGCTTGAACAACCTGTCATCTCCGCATTCTGTTCAAATTTATTTGAGTTTCAACTCAGGATGACTGTCAGTCTGAACTGTTCCTATAGCTATCGGAACGAAGACACTCTTCCTTAACGTATTGCCATTAAATTAATACTCAAAATCTCCGTTCACAGTCTTGATACTTACTTTTTTTGATACAGCCGCTTCACACCTGCCCACCACCTTCGCTTCAATTCCAAAACTTTCTGAAATATTAATCAATTCAATGGCTATTTCCTGAGGCACATAAAGTTCCATACGATGCCCCATATTAAATACTTTATACATTTCAGCCCACGATGTGCCTGATTGTTCCTGTATAATTCTGAAAAGTGGCGGGACTTCAAAAAGGTTTTCCTTTATAATATGCAGATTGCCGATAAAATGCAGCACTTTAGTTTGTGCGCCACCTGAACAATGCACCATTCCATGTATCTGGCTACGATAGTTATCGAGTATCTGTTTAATTACCGGAGCATAGGTGCGGGTAGGAGAGAGGACCAGTTTGCCCATGTCAACTCCCTGCACAGGAGAAGGATCTGTAAGTTTCAGATTGCCGCAGTAAGCCAGTGATTCCGGAACGTCGGGATCGAAGCTTTCAGGAAACATTGAAGCATATACTTTATGAAAAACATCATGTCTGGCTGAGGTTAGACCATTGCTTCCCATTCCTCCGTTGTAAGCTCTTTCATAGGTAGCTTGTCCGTATGATGAAAGTCCGACAATTACATCGCCAGCCTGAATATTATGGTTGGAAATGACCTGGTTTCGCGGCATACGGGCTGTTACTGTAGAGTCAACAATTATTGTTCTTACCAGATCTCCTACATCGGCAGTTTCACCACCCGTGGAATAGATGCCAATGCCATAACTGCGCATCTCCTCAAGAAATTCTTCAGTTCCGTTAATTATGGCAGAGATAACTTCACCGGGAATTTTATTCTTGTTTCGTCCTATTGTAGAAGAGAGCAGAATGTTGTCGGTGGCTCCGATGCAGAGCAAATCGTCGGTATTCATTACGATGGCATCCTGTGCAATGCCTTTCCAAACGCTTAAATCACCCGTTTCTTTCCAGTACAGATAGGCAAGTGAAGATTTTGTGCCGGCACCATCGGCGTGCATAACATTGCACCAATCGGGGTCACCTCCCAGAATATCGGGAATGATTTTGCAGAATGCTTTAGGGAAAAGTCCTTTGTCAACATTGGCAATGGCATTATGCACATCTTCCTTACCTGCTGAAACTCCTCTTTGGTTGTATCTTGATTCCTGCGACATGACAATAGTGCTGTTAAAAAACAAGCCGGCTGCAAAAGCAGCCGGAAAATGTTATTCTTAGTTGAAAATCAGTTGTTTATTATTCTCGTCAATTTTGAAACGACCGAATATATTAATGGTACTTTCGCCCATAATTGCGCCTTCGGTTATTTTGTGTGATACACTTGCTTCAACATTAGAAACAATTTTTGATCCTATCTTAAACTCTTTGATCCTGAAAACGGCTTTGTCGGCAATTGATCCTTCGGCAAGCACTACATTGGCATCACCTATAAAATCATTTTTCGTAATTGCTCCGGAAGTCAGCAATTTCTGCGCTTCAGGAAGCGAAAAGATCAGGCCACGGTCGTTTCGATCGAGCATAATTTTTACATTGAATCCATTGACTATTGCAGGAATTATGACCGAATTTCCCCTGCCAACCTCAATGGCAATAATGTTGTCTTCAGGGTTAATTTTAACTTCAACTTTTTGTCCGATCTGCAGGTTTTTTGCTTTTGGTACATAATCTTTGCTAAGCACCCTGAACTCGGTACGGCGGTTTAAAGCATGTGCTGCTTCTTTTTCAGGAGTTGATTTCAAAGAATCAATAAACGATTCGGTGAGAATTGTTCCGGTTTTAAACAGGAAGCCATCTTTTTTTACATCCTTCATCATGGTTCGGGGAACTCTTTCGCCATATCCTTTTGCAACGAGACGCTCGGGGTCTATTCCTCTGTCAATAAGATAGTTGACAACTGATTCGGCCCTACGCTGCGAAAGAATATCGTTGCGTTCATCGGTATCTCTGGCATCGGTATGTGAAGCAAGTTCAACAATCACAGTTTCATTTTCGAGCAGGGTTTTGATAAGTCCCTGCAGAGAATCCTGGTATTGAGGTTTGAGGTCCCATTTGGCAAGATCATAGAGAATGTCAGGAAGAACAACAGGTTTTTCAGGAATGGGTTCGAGCAGAAAGTCAATAACAAAGTCCTTGTTTTTCTCTAGCCCGACAGTTGTTTCAGCAGCCTTTTTATTGAAATAGTTGTCTTTCAGAACAGTAAGTTCGTAGGTTGTATTCGGCTTTATCTGCGATTTGCTGAATGAATAAAAACCTTTTGGATCTGTTTTGGCATCCACTGAAGTGCCATCAGAACCGGCCAATCTTACCGTAGCCATTGGAATGAACTGCAAGGTGAGCTCATCCTTAACAGTCCCCTGAAGTGTAAATACCAAAGGTGGATTGATGAAGTAGTAAATGTCATCACCACCGCGTCCGCCTTTTCTGTTCGAGGAGAGAAATCCCTGTTCTTCACCTGGCTGGAAGATAATAGCGAAATCATCGGCATTGGAATTTACCGGTACTTCGAGATTTATTGGTTCAGTCCACTCTCCATCCCGTTTTAAAGTTTTGAAAATATCAAGACCTCCAAGACCGGGATGCCCGTTTGAGGCAAAATATAGCGTAGTATCATTTTTGAGGAATGGGAAAACCTCTTCGCCGGGAGTATTAACCAGCGCACCCAGATTCAGCGGTTTATTAAATTCGTCTGCAGCACTTTTTCGGGTGGCAATCCATAAATCTTTGCCACCTTGCCCGCCTTTACGATCGCTTGAAAAGATCAGGGTTAATTCATCTTTACTGATGGCCGGGTGCCCGTTGGTAACTGTGCTGTCGCTACCTAAGTTTAAAACCTGAGGTTCGCCCCAGCCTTTGCCGGTGCGCTTAATGACGATAATTTTGCAATTGGTGGCTTCATCCTCACCATTGCTGCAGCGTGTAAAATACAGCGCTGAAAATTTATCATTAAATGCGGGAGCTCCCTCATTGGATGATGTGTTAATTTTTCCTTCCGTATCGACGAGAGCAGGTTCACTCCATTCTCCTTTACGATCCTGACGGGAAAGAAAGAGATCACTGAAGTTCTGTCCTGTCCAGTCGTCAAGTCCCTTACCGGTACTACCTTCGCGGGTTGAAGTAAAAATCACTGCATTGTAAAACTTGTCGGCATATGTAGCGGCAAAGTCGTCGCTTTTAGAGTTGAGTTTCTTAACGTTGGTGATCGAAAATTTGGTTGGATTTTTTATCCATTCAGCTGCCAGTTCGCAGGATTTTACTCCGTTTGGCCCGCGTGGGTCTTCAGGAACGTTTTCGGTGTAAAGGGCATAGTATTCTTTAGCATCATCATATTTCTCGCTGGCTTTGAGCATATCGGCGTAGCGAAGATAGGTGATGGGGTTTCTGCGTGCAAAATCACTCTTAATGATTCTCCGGTAGGTAACTTCAGCTCTTTTGGTGTTGTTCATCATCCTGTAACACTCTGCCATCTGAAAAGAAATGCGATCCTTTTCAGGTCTGCTTTTGGTTCTGGAGTAAACTTTTTTATATCTGCTGACTGCAATATTATATTGAAAGCTGTTGAAAGCTTCATCTGCTGCTGCCATGCGCCTGCTTTGAGCCTGTGTGGTGACAGGGCTGAAAATTAAAAACAAGGCAGAAATAAATAGTGCCCTGAATATGATTTGAAGTTTTGGCATATGATTGAAGGGTGATGTCATTGTATTTGCCTATTTGCCTGCTAAGTTAGGAATTTTTGAATTGGTAAACCTGAAGGAAAAAGTCTCATCTTATTACCACAAATGAAGAACGGTCAATTTTGCAAATAATTGCCCGGATTAAGTTAAGGGCTCTGGCTTTTGTTCAACATCTGAGCTAATTTCCGCAATAGGTTCAGATTTAACTTCAGTTTCGATTATCTCAGGATAAATGCTGGTGTCTTCGGTTGAGAGGGTTGCAAGATCAGGAATTTCCTTTCGGATACTTTCAGTTTCACGGCGAATGCTTTCTCTGGCGGATGAAATTTCGCGGGTAATTACATTGGTTTCCTCCCTGAATTCTTTGGTGATGTCACTTGAGGCTTTCTTGAGTTCATTCATAACCCGCCCGATTTTTCTGGCAACCTCAGGCATTTTTTTTGGTCCGAAAATCAGAAATACACCCAACAGGATGACCAGAAATTCACCTCCGCTTATATCAAGAAATAATAAAACTCCTGCTTGCATTTAATTCGTCTTAGCCCGGTAAAATTACGCTTTTCTTTTTAAACCCGCTGTCAGCAAAAGCAATAAAATTTAAAAGCCCGCTGTTGATAATCAGCGGGCTTTTAAAAATTTTAAGCAGTTAAATTATTTAGTTGCTTTCTTCAGCTCTTCTTTTCTTTTTTTACGTTTGTTTGACATCGTAATAAAATCGAAAGCGATCGGTGATGCAACAAAGATTGAAGAGTATGTACCAACGGCTACACCAACCATAAGCGCAAATACAAATCCGCGGATTACTTCACCACCAAAGATAAAGATGGCGATCAATACAACGAGGGTTGTTCCTGCAGTATTGAAAGTACGACCGAGGGTGCTGTTCATCGCATGATTCATATTGTCCTGAATCGTGCGTTTTGGATATAGCCCGATATATTCCCTGATACGGTCAAAGATGATCACAGTATCGTTGATTGAGTAACCGATAATGGTAAGCAAAGCAGCAATAAACGCCTGATCAACTTCAAGGTTGAAGGGCAGAATACCAGCAAACAAGGAGTAAAGCGATATGGTAATCATCGTGTCGTGAGCAAGAGCTACCAAACCTCCCATTCCATATTCCCACTTTTTAAAACGGATGGCAATATAGATAAAGATGATAATCAGTGCAAAGAAAACCGCAAGAAGGGCTCCCTGTTTGATGTCATCGGCAATGGTTGGACCTACTTTCTGAGAACTCAAACGTCCGAGTACCTTGGCATCATCGTCATCTGTGAATTCTTTAAAAGTCATTGGAGTCGTATAGAAATTCTTCACTCCTCCATAAATTTTGGCTTCAACAATTGAATCTGCTGCCTGCGTATCATCCTCGATCATATACTTGGTGGTGATTTTCACCTGGTTTGCCGATCCGAAAGTTTTTACTTCAGGAGATTCTCCAAATTCTTCATTAAGCGCGCTACGAACGTCGTTGGTGTTCACTTCCTTGTCGAAGCGAACTACATAAGTACGTCCACCTGAGAAGTCAACTCCAAAATTCAGCCCTTTGGTTGCAAGAGAAATAATCCCTATAAAAATGAAGATTCCCGATGCGATGTACATCTTCCGGCGCATTGAAATAAAGTTGAAATTAACTTTAGTAAAAGCGTAACGGGTGTAGGCGTTGTCGAAAGGAATGTTTTTGTTACTGTTTAACAGCTTTTCAAAAATGATTCTTGAAATAAAGATGGCAGTAAACAATGAGGTTATGATACCAATAATAAGTGTGGTAGCAAATCCCTGAACTGGTCCTGATCCAAAAATGTAGAGTACAATACCTGTAAGCAATGTAGTTACGTTACCGTCGATAATCGCAGAATAAGCATTGTTGTATCCGTCGGTTATAGCCAGGCGTAAACCTTTGCCTGCCCGGAGTTCTTCTCTGATACGTTCATAAATAATTACGTTGGCATCTACCGCCATACCCAGAGTAAGAACAATACCCGCAATACCAGGCAGTGTAAGCACAGCTCCCAACGAAGTAAGTACTCCAAAAATAAAGAAGATGTTGGTTACAAGTGCAATATCAGCAATCCAGCCTGCTCTGTTGTAGTAAAGTACCATGTAGATAAGTACAAGAACAAAAGCAATAATGAATGATGCAAGTCCGGCGTTGATCGATTCACGGCCGAGTGATGGTCCAACAACTTCTTCCT
>Ga0351879_1079_pt1 | contig 21294 bp, 15 predicted proteins | sample BONcelFGM3001D15_FD_206782 | JGI IMG/M metagenome (GOLD analysis project Ga0351879, IMG submission 206782) | Enriched cells from coal bed in the Powder River Basin, Montana, United States - BONCAT cells FGM rep3 HSBNCT.FGM.300.1.D15 ... | reverse complement strand
CATCTCTTCACTTGCCGAAACCAACCGCGTACCCTTTGATATTCCTGAAGGTGAATCGGAGCTAGTAGCCGGTTTTCACACAGAATACAGCGGGATGAAATTCGCCATGTTTTTCTTTGCTGAATACGCCAATATGTTTGTTGTTGCAGCAATCCTGACAACAATTTTCTTAGGTGGCTGGAATTCACCTTTTGGCGACTTCATGCAAGGTCCGTGGTGGGGAGTGTTCTGGTTTATAGCTAAATCATTTTCTGTGGTACTTGTACAGATTTGGATTCGCTGGACATTGCCTCGTTTCAGGGTCGATCAGCTGATGTATGTTGGTTGGAAAGTGTTACTTCCGCTTTCATTCGTCTGCTTTATCGCTATCAGTTTGTTTGTAATGCTTAAATAGAAATATTTATGATTCAATATTTTAAAAATGTATGGTCAGGCCTAAGCAGCACGTTTTTAGGGATGTATATCACCTTTAAGCATCTGTTTGTGAAAAAGGTGACCATCCAATATCCCGATCAGCGATTTACATTGCCCGACAACGCCCGCAACCGCCTAAAGCTGGAGATGGAGCGCTGCAACGGCTGCAACAGCTGTGTTGTTGCCTGTCCGGTAAACTGTATCACACTTGAAACTGTAAGAGTTTCACCCGAAGACCCGCATCAGGAAGTGCATCACAATGGCAATCCACGCAAAATGTGGGTAACCAGATATGAAATCGACTTCGCCAAATGCTGCTATTGCGGTTTATGTACACAGGCCTGCCCCAGCGATGCGATAAAACATACACAGGAGTATGAATACTCAAGTTATAAGCGCGAAGACCTTTATTATAAATTTCAGACGTTGAGTCCGGAGCAGGTAGCTGAAAAACACCGCATGTATGCTGAGTTAAAAGCTAAAGATAAGCCAGCTAAAGCTGACGGAGCAACGGAGGAGAAAAAGGCTAAACCAGAGGAAAAGAAAGAAAAAGAACAGTAAAACGGATGTTTTCTGAAACGAAAAGAAATACCTGACAAAATGGATCTTATTACAATAGCATTTTATTTCTTCGCAGCGCTGACACTCGGTTTCGGGGCTGTGGTGGTATTATCGAAAAATATCATGCATGCTGCCTTCTCGCTGCTTTTCACTTTTTTTGGTGTTGCAGGCTTGTATGTGTTGCTGCATGCTGACTTTCTTGCCATCACTCAGATTATGATTTACATCGGAGGCATACTCGTTCTGATCATCTTTGGTGTAATGCTTACAACACGCATCACAGGTGTGGATGTTAAATCGGGAAAGGTGGGAATATTTCAGCTGACTGGTGCCATCGTGCTCACACTCTCGATAGCCTTGTTGCTGCTGTTCGTTTACACCAACACACAGTGGTATCAACCGGAGTCAATTCCAATGGAATCCACTGCCGAATTGATTGGAACAACATTGTTAACCAGATATTTACTTGCTTTTGAGGCAGCCTCTATTCTGTTATTGGTGGCTATTGTCGGAGCAGCATTCATAGCAAGAAAAAAACACTAAGCATATGGAAATTGGATTAACACATTACCTCATCGTCAGTGCAATTTTGTTTGCATTGGGTTTATATGGCATCGTTTCGCGAAAACATGCCGTAATGGTTTTGATGGGATTGGAGCTGATACTTAATGCGGCCAACATCAATTTCATTGCTTTTGCACGATATGGCGGAATGAATATCGACGGGCAGATTGCTGCCATCTTTGTGATCATTCTGGCTGCAGCCGAAGCTGCCGTAGCCCTTGCAATCCTGTTGAACATCTACCAGCACTTTAAACATGTGAATGTGGATGAAGTAAAAGAAATGAAAGAGTAACCATCGTAAAAAAGATAGAAAAAGATTATGACACAAGAAGTTATATTATTTCTAAGCATCACGGTTCTGCTGGTTCCCATTCTCAGCTTCCTGATCAATATTTTCTTTGGTGACCGGCTCGGAAAACTTAGCGGCGTTGTCGGAACAAGTATCCTTGCCTTTGATTTCCTTATTGCAGCAACAATTGCATTCAATAAGCTGGTTACCTATGCCGATCTCCACATCATTCAAACAAAGTTTGAGTGGTTTAGCCTCGGATCATTCAAAGTAATCGTCGGTTATGGTATCGATAACATTGCCGCTATTATGCTGTTGGTTGTCACACTCATCAGTTTCCTTGTCCATTTGTTTTCGACCATTTATATGGATGGCGACCGCAGGTTTCCAAAATTCTATGCATACCTTGGGTTGTTCACCTTCTCCATGCTGGGAATCGTTATTGCCAACAACTTTCTGATGATGTATGTCTTCTGGGAGTTGGTAGGTATAAGCTCTTATCTGTTGATTGGATTCTGGTACGAAAAAAACTCTGCCTCCAACGCCGGCAAGAAAGCGTTCATCACCAACCGTATTGGCGATCTTGGTTTTTTCATCGGTATTATGATTCTTTTCATGACCTATGGCTCATTCATGTTTGAAGATGTTTTTGCAGGCATCGCTTCAGGTCAAATGCCATTCAACAACCCAACAATGCTCACGCTGGCCGGGATAGGTATTTTTATGGGTGCAATGGGAAAATCAGCACAGTTTCCTCTGCACGTGTGGCTTCCTGATGCAATGGAAGGCCCAACACCTGTTTCTGCTCTTATTCATGCTGCGACAATGGTTGCCGCCGGCGTTTATCTGGTTGCCAAGGTGTTTGTGATGTTCACTGCCGATGCTTTGTCATTTATTGCAATCATTGGAACCTTAACAGCTTTCATTTCGGCAACAATTGCTATCACTCAAGTTGATTTCAAGAAAGTGCTGGCATACTCAACAGTGAGTCAGCTTGGATTTATGATAATGTCGCTGGGAACAGGTGGTTATACCAACGGTTTCTTTCACTTAGTTACACACGCCTGGTTCAAAGCAGCGTTGTTTCTTGCTGCCGGCTCAGTGATTCATGCCATGCACCATGCGATGCATCATATGCACGATCATCATAGCGACCCTCAAGACATCAACAATATGGGAGGTTTACGCAAGACAATGCCCTGGACCTATCGCACCTTCTTATTTGTGACGCTGGCTTTGGCTGGTATTCCATTTACCTCAGGCTTTTTAAGTAAAGACGGCATTTTGGCAGGAACACTGGCCTGGGCTAATCTTACTGGTGGATGGCACTGGATTGTTCCGGTTATGGCATTTTCAGCAGCAGGAATGACCGCTTTTTATATGTTCCGTCTTACCATCGTAGCATTTCATGGAGAGCCAAAAACAGAAATTGCGCGCCATACACACGAAAATAAGCTGCCGATTGTCATTCCATTGGTAGTTCTATCCATTTTATCCATCTGGTTTTTTTATGCCCCTAATCCAATTGATGCTACAGGTGGATGGTTTCACAAGATGGTTGTTCAGCCGCAATCAGCGGTACCTGCTGCCTATCAGTGGGACTTTCTCCTTCCTGAAAACGGAGGTCACGATGTGATACAAGCGGCTGGTCATGGCGAAGCAGCTCAGGCAGGCAGACATGGATATATTAACAAGCTTCAGGAAGAGACACATCATTTCCATTATATGGCAATGGCTCTCTCCCTACTTATCGCAGGATCAGGTATTTTTCTGGCGTTTTTGATATATCAATACAAATATATCAGTGCCGACAAACTTGAAGCCCGCTTCAAAGGGCTGCATACATTCTCGCTCAACAAATGGTATTTCGATGAGCTCTACAACTCCACGGTCATCGCCTTTATGATGCTCGTATCGAAGTCGTTGGCCTGGTTCGACGGAACAGTGGTTGATGGAATTGTTAACCTCAGCGCTCAAGTCACACGCTTTGCCGGATACATTACCGGCATCTTCGACAATGTGGTAATTGATGGTTTTGTCAACCTCGTTGCCCGTGTCACTGAATACAGCGGAGGTCAGCTGCGTAAACTGCAAACAGGTAATATTCAATCATATATAGTTTTTGTTTTGGCAGGAATTTTAATACTCCTGTTCTTTTTTATATTGTAATAAGAATCAGATAATCTAATATTAATCACATACTTGGGACTATGAACTTTCCGATTTTAACCTTTATCACATTTCTTCCTTTGTTAGGGATGTTGATCGTGCTGTTGATACCTTCAGGCAAAGACGAAATAGGGCAGGAACTTTCGAAAACGATCATCCGTTGGGTGGCAGCAGCGACAACTTTTCTGCAGCTTATCCTGGCCTTCGTTATCTATTTCACTTATAACACCGGGCTGACAGGTGTTAACGATGAGAAGTCGTTTCAGTTTGTCGAGAAAATAAGTTGGATCAACGCCCATCTGCCAATGATCGGAGATATCAAGATTGAATATTTCCTTGGATTGGACGGACTGAGTGTTCCAATGGTGTTGCTGACAGCCATCATCAGTTTTCTGGCCATTTTCCCTTCGTTTGGAATCAACAAGGCCGTCAAAGGCTATTTTGCCATGTACCTCCTGCTTGATTTGGGGATGATGGGAGTTTTCACAGCCCTCGACTTTTTCCTCTTTTATATTTTCTGGGAATTGATGCTGCTACCAATGTACTTCCTCATTGGTATCTGGGGAGGCCCGCGCAAGGAATATGCAGCCATCAAGTTTTTCATTTATACCCTTGCAGGTAGCGTCTTCATGTTGCTGGTAATGATCGGCTTATACCACAGCACCGGCACTTTCAATATCATTGAAATGATGAACCAGGGAAATTTCCTTCCTGATTCAATCTTTGGAGGCTCAGGCACAACGGTACGTTATATTGCATTTATGGCGCTCTTTATAGGTTTTGCCATCAAAGTTCCGGTGTTTCCTTTTCATACCTGGCTGCCCGACGCACACGTTGAAGCACCCACCCCTATTTCTGTTATCCTTGCGGGTGTATTGCTTAAAATGGGTGCTTATGGTATGATTCGCATTGCTTTCCCAATTTTCCCGGATGCCTTTGCTTATTTCCAGACACTCATCGCATGGATTGGAATGATCAGCATTGTTTATGGAGCTTTCTGCGCCCTTGGCCAACACAAAGTAGGCAAGCGCGACTTTAAAAAATTGATCGCTTACTCATCAGTAAGTCACATGGGTCTGGTAATTCTCGGCCTCGCTTCGATGCGTCCCGAAGGAGTAACAGGGGCCATTTTCCAAATGTTTAACCACGGTATCATCACAGCAATGCTGTTTATGATTGTGGGTGTTCTTTACGACAGATCACACACCCGCGGATTGGATGACTTTGGCGGTCTGGCAAAAAAGATGCCTATTTACACTGGTATCATGGCAATAGCTTTTTTTGCTGCTATCGGACTCCCCGGAATGAGTGGTTTTATCTCAGAGGTACTGGTTTTCCTTGGAGCATTTAAGACATTCCCTATACTGACAATGGTTTCAGGATTAAGCATTGTTCTCGGTGCCGGATATATGCTCTGGGCATTACAGAAAATTTTCTTCGGTGCTATTCCTGTAAGATGGCAAGGTCCCTGGGATCCAACAGGATTAAAATACAAAACCGACGATGTCAATGGGTTAGAACTTACCGCATTACTTCCACTTGCAGCGATCGTTATTTTTCTGGGTGTCTATCCAGGTCCGGTGTTGGATTTGATGACCGGTTCGGTGAGTCAACTCATTGAATTGATGAAACCTTTCATTCACTAAAAGGCAGAAGCCATTGAAGATGTTTATCTTTTAAAACAGAATCATCATGACCGATATATCTCAATTTACAGGAGAACTGCTGAAAAGTATGGGACTGTTTCTTCCCGAAACGACACTCATAATCACTTTTCTGGTAGCCATCATGGCCGACCTTATCTCCGGTAAGAAACACTTTGCAGGCTATGTTGTCATGGCAGGATTGCTCGTGACGGCCTTTTTTCTGATAAGGCAAACTGGAATAGAATCCTCCTCCTTTGCCGGATTGCTGGTGATTGACCCCTTTGGCCAGTTTATAAAATTTATTGTATTGATAAGCACTTTGCTTGTGATTATGTTTTCATTCATTTCCAAGGAGTTACATCATAGTCATGCCAAACTGGGCGAATATTATATTTTGATGACTGGTATGGTCATCGGCATGTTTTTACTGGCAAGCTCGGCTAACCTGATCATGATTTACATCGCGATCGAGACGATGAGTATCAGTTCATACATTCTCGCAGGATATACCAAAGAAGTGAAACGCTCTACCGAAGCCTCGCTGAAGTATGTCATTTTTGGTGCCGTATCTTCAGGTATCATGCTCTATGGAATGTCGATTCTTTTTGGTTTGACAGGAAGTTTGAGTCTGCTAGAAATCAACACCTTTCTGATGAACAATTCTGTTGAGAGCATCACCCTGCTCTTGTCAGGATTAATGATTCTGGCAGGCTTTGGATATAAAATTTCGGCCGTTCCGTTTCATTTCTGGACGCCTGACGTATACGAAGGTTCGCCTATAACAATCACTGCACTTCTCTCTGTTGCATCCAAAGCTGCAGGCTTTGCTGTTATATTACGCTTCTTCAAAGTTGTATTCTCGGCTGGAATAGGCTCCGACAACATTGCTTGGAGTATTTTTGGAACTATTGACTGGCATTTTGTGATCGCTTCACTAGCTGTTTTAACCATGACGTTGGGTAACCTTGTGGCACTTTGGCAAACCAATATGAAACGTATGCTTGCATACTCAAGTATTGCCCATGCCGGTTATATGCTTATGGCTGTTGCTGTTCTTGACAATACAGGTGTAGCGGCAGTTTTGATTTATTTCTTCATGTATATGATTATGAATTTGGGAGCTTTCCTTGTTGTTCAGCTTGTTGCCGACAAATTAGACTCTGAATCGATTGATACATACAACGGACTTGGTTATCGCAGCCCACTCATTGGAGTAGCTTTCACTGTATTCTTGATTTCGCTGACTGGTCTTCCCCCTACTGCAGGATTTATTGGAAAGCTCTATGTTTTTTCATCCGTTGTAAACGCAGGTTATCTGTGGCTGGCCGTAATTGGTGTTTTAAACAGCGTGATTTCATTGTATTATTACGTAAGGGTGATCAGAAATATGTATCTCAGAGATATTGAAAGTACACAGCCAAAACTTTCATTTGCTCCATCGGCTTTGGCTTTGGTATTACTATTAGCCATTCCAACGCTTATTTTGGGGTTGTATTTCAGTCCTGTAATCGATTGGGCCAACGCTTCCATCGCTATTTTTACAGGACATTGATGGTGTAACAATGACTGAATAGTCAAAATAAAACTTGAAAAAAGGAGGGACTGTTTGGTTCCTCCTTTTTTATTCAAGCGAGTATACTATCAGGGACAAATATTAGTTTATGTTAAAAAAACACAACGACAGCATTTTTAAAAAGGGTCAACTCTGAACGGTTCACTTTTGAAAAGTCGGGTTTCCATCGATAATAATCATTCAATATTACAATCTTAATAAGATGGGTTCTGTAACGATTGTAAAATTTTCTGCTGACAGGTTATAAACAGTTTTTTAAGACCATACTAATTCCAATAATTGGCATTTTTTAAGGAAACATTAAGAAATAATTTAGCAAAAACGCTGCTCATACACTATCTTTGTAATAGCATATAATTTTATCTAAATGATATTCAATGATTTACGATATTTTTAGCAATTTGAGGTAAGTTTTCAAAAAAACAGATGTTTAATTGATAAGTCAACACGGAGAAAAACCAATAAAAAAAATAACCTGTAAACGAATCAAACTATATTTTTAAAACATTATATGCTGATTTACAGGTTTTAGTTGATAATAACAGTAAAGAAATTTTATGTCCAGAACAACACATCGCATTTATTTATTTGTTATGATTTTGTTAGTAGCGATCACCTTGGTTCTGCTCATTGCAGAAGGCTATGGGTATTATCATACAAGTTTCGAAGAGCGCTTTTTTCATCAGGATCATAACGACCTTAAGCCAAGTGGATTTGTTGGTCACGGGCTAGGAATTATTGGAACTTTGCTGATTATCATAGGTGTTTTTGGCTATATGGCACGCAAACGCTATCGTAATCTTCAAAAACTAGGTATCTTAAAACATTGGCTTGAAGTGCATATTTTCCTATGCACCATCGGGCCTGTTATGGTGTTATTTCACACAGCTTTCAAATTTGGAGGTATTGTTTCTATTAGTTTCTGGAGTATGGTAGCGGTTTTCCTTAGCGGTATTATTGGACGCTTTATCTATATTCAAATTCCTCGAACAATTGAAGGCAGGGAGTTGAGTTTGAGTGAGATACGTGATACAAGAGCTGACCTAGGCGTTTCGATGCGTGAAAAATTTCAATTGGATACCGAAAACCAGGAAATCATTGAAAAATTAACCAGAAATACTTCAGGCGGAAATAAAAGTGGTTTCATTTTATCCTATTTTGAAGATGGGAAGAGAATTCGAAAAATAGGTAACGTATTGAATAAAACCAATTTAAACAAAATTCAGCGGAAAGAAATTATTCAATTGGTTAAAAATGAGTTATCACTAAATCATAGGATTGAGCGCTTGCAAACCATGCAAAATTTATTCAAATATTGGCATGTTGCTCACTTACCTTTTGCATTGGTCATGTTGGTTATTATGATTATCCACGTTGGTGTTACATTAGTTTTTGGTTTTAAATGGATTTTTTAAGATGGACGAATTGTTTTTAGAAAAAGTTATCGTTTATGCTGCAGTCCTGCTTTTCTGCCTGATAGTGGTATTCATTTATTTGCGTAAGCAGAAAAAAGAATCAAAAGTAGTTGAGCAGAAGATAGCGCAAGCTAAATTAGATGGATTATATGAGCCTGTTTCGCTTCATCCTGTTGTTGATGTGAACAGTTGCATCAAAACCGGTGCATGCATTATGGCCTGCCCCGAAAAAGATATTCTTGGGATAGTAAATGGAAAAGCTACAACCATCAATGCGTCGCATTGTATCGGACATGGTGCTTGTTTTCACGCCTGCCCTACCGAAGCCATCACTTTATGTATTGGAACCGAAAAGCGTGGAGTAGATCTTCCGCATGTAAGCCAGCAATTTGAAACAAACGTTGATGGGATATATATCGCTGGTGAACTGGGAGGAATGGGTTTAATAAAAAATGCAGTTGAACAAGGTAAGCAGGCAGTGGAAAACATCGTTCAGCGCTATAAGCCAACTGGACAACTGCCCTACGATCTTATCATTGTTGGTGCAGGTCCTGCAGGAATCGGAGCCGCTTTAACAGCCAAGAAGCATAATATCAAGGCTTTAGTACTTGAGCAAGATTCCCTTGGTGGCACAGTTTTCACCTTCCCCAGATCAAAAATTGTGATGACATCGGCCATGGATTTGCCGCTTTTTGGAAAAGTTAAACTCACCGAAACATCTAAATCGGCGCTTTTGGAATTATGGAACAAGGCACTATCCAAAAATGATATTAAAATTCAGGAAAATTGTAAAGTTGAGTCAATCACAAAAGAAAATAATGCTTTCGTTGTTACCACATTACAAGGAGATCAGTTTCAAACAGCCTATGTTTTACTTGCAATTGGACGTCGCGGAACACCCCGAAAACTTCAGGTTCCTGGTGAACAACTTGAAAAAGTTGCCTACAGGCTTCTTGAACCTGAAGATATCAGCCAGAAAGAAATTCTGGTAGTTGGAGGAGGCGATTCAGCAATTGAAGCTGCTTTATCGTTATCCGTGCAAAACAATGTTGTGATTAGTTATCGTAGTGAAGCTTTTGCTCGTTTGAAACCTAAAAACAGAGAAAACATTCTGGAAGCTGCAAAGCTTGGACGTGTGGATGTTCGCTTTAACACCACTGTTGAATTAATTGATAATGAACATGTTTATATTCAAGACTCAAAAAATCTGGAAAAATGGAAACTAAAAAATGATCTCGTGTATATTTTCGCCGGCGGCGAATTGCCAACTGAATTTTTAAAAAAAATCGGCATTTCCATAACCAGAAAATTTGGAGAAGCCATTTTAAAACACCACTAATATGCGAAAACCATCAATGATTGTTCGGTTGCCAAAGGCAGTTACCCTGACCTTTATTTTACTTACCTGGTTTAATTTTCTGTTCTCTCAGATTTCACCAGGTGACCTTGCCGAGGCACATGCACATCTTGAAGGTCTTTCCAACTGTACCCTATGCCACACGCTTGGCAGCAAAGTTTCTGATTCAAAATGTCTTGATTGTCACAAAGAATTAAAATCACGCATTGATCTAAACAAAGGATACCATGTTTCAAAAGAAGTCAAAAACAAAACCTGTGTCTCCTGTCACAACGACCATCATGGTAGAAAATTTGAGATAATACGCTTTGACACAACCAACTACGATCATCAACTTTCAGGTTATGAACTTGAAGGATCACATAACAAGATTGCTTGCAAAGCATGCCATCAGCAAAAGTTTATCAGCGACAAGCAACTTAAACAAAAAAAATATACGTTTTTAGGGCTTCAAACAGAGTGTCTTAGCTGTCATACTGATTATCACCAAAAGACACTTCCTAATAATTGTTTGGATTGTCATGGCTTCGACAAATTTAGTCCGGCAGAGAAATTCAATCATGCTAAAACAGATTATCCTTTAGTTGGAAAACATACCGATGTTGAATGCTTAAAGTGTCATAAAAAAGAAATCAAAAACGGGCTTGATTTTCAACAATTTAATGGTATTCAATTTGCCAATTGCAACAGTTGTCACACCGATGTTCATGAAAATAAATTCGGTAATGATTGCAAAAAGTGTCATACTGAAACCTCATTCAGAACCATCAAAACGATCAGCAATTTTGATCACAGCAAAACCGACTACCCTTTGGAAGGCAAACATTTGACCGTTGTATGTTCTGCTTGCCACAAAAAAGCATACACTGAAACACTTAAGTTTAAAAATTGTATTGATTGTCATACTGATTATCACAAAGGACAGCTTTCGAAACCTGGCATTCCTTTAAATTGTGCCTCTTGCCATACTGTGAATGGGTTTCAAGGTTCTTCCTACTCAGTGGAACAACATCAGGCAAGTGTATTTCCTTTAAAAGGAGCTCATGTCGCCACTCCTTGTTTTGAGTGCCACAAAAAAACCGATGTGTGGAGTTTTCGTGAAATTGGAAAAGATTGTAATGATTGTCACAACGATATTCACCAATCATACATAGGTGAAAAATACTACCCTCAGGCCAATTGTCTGAGCTGCCACGACGAGCAAAGCTGGGGAAAAGTAGTCTTTGATCATACGTTGACAGGCTTTAGGCTTGAGGGCAAACATCAACAACCTTCATGCAGGGCTTGCCATTTCAAAGAAGAAAAAGACGGTTCGGTAACACAAAGATTTTCAGGATTAACGGAAAAATGCACTGTATGTCATACCGACAATCATCAGCAACAATTTGATGTAGAAGGTGTTACAGATTGTCGTAAATGTCATGACTTTGAAAACTGGAAAGCAACGAATTTTAATCACAACACAACAAAATTTCCTCTTGTTGGCAAACACGCTGAAATAGCTTGTACAGATTGTCACAAAGAGACAATTCAAAATAACACGCGATTCACTCCATACAAATTAACAGATTACCGATGCGAAGCCTGCCATTAATTAGCTTGCTGCTGGTGTTGAGTTACGGACTTATCCCCCAGTCCGATACTTCACCACATGGCAAAACACTGACAATAAGTTGCAGCGATTGTCACAATACAAAAGGATGGAAAATGATTGAGGGTGAATATTCCTTTAGCCACCAAAAAACTGATTTCCCTTTGATTGGTCAGCATCAGGCGGTTGATTGCCGGTCGTGCCATCAGACACTTGTTTTTGATGAAGCGAAAGGTGATTGTATTTCATGTCATACCGATGTGCATCAGCAAACAGTTGGTTTTGATTGTGCCAGATGCCACAATCCTGAATCGTGGCTGGTAAGTTCCATAACGGAGATTCACCGGATGAGCCGATTCCCATTGACAGGAGCGCATTTTACTACAGCATGCACCGAATGTCATAAATCGGCTTCCGATTTGCTCTTTGAACCTTTGGAGGTTGATTGCTATTCCTGTCATGAAAAAGATTATGTTGCTGCCAAATCACCCGATCATATTGCCAATCAATACGCTACAAATTGTGTTGAATGTCACAATATCAACGCCTTTTCATGGAGTGGTGCCGGTATAAATCACGCCTTTTTCCCTCTTAATAAAGGCCATGCTATCGACTGTGCACAGTGTCACAAACCTGGTGATCCCTATAATAGTATCTCGCCCGATTGCGTAAGTTGTCACCTGACAGATTACCAGCAGGCTCTCAACCCCAATCATGCTGCTGTGGCATTTTCAACGCAATGTAATGAATGCCATACACTTAGTCCTGGCTGGAGTCCAGCAGAATTCAAAAGTCACGATAATCAATTCTTCCCCGTATATTCAGGAAAACATAGCGGTGAATGGGAGAGCTGCACTGATTGCCACACCAACCAAAGCGACTTTACTCAATTCAGCTGTATTGATTGTCATGAGCACAATCAATCTGATATGAATAAAGAGCATGACGATGTGAATGGATATCTTTATAACAGTCAGGCTTGTTTTGAATGTCATCCAAAAGGCGATTCTGATAAAATTTTTAACCACAGTCTTTCCAACTTTCCTTTGACAGGAGCACATAACACTGTAAGCTGTGCCGATTGTCATACAAGTGGTTACAGCGGGACATCAACCACTTGCAGCGATTGCCACATTCAACAATACAACGAATCGGTTAATCCAAACCATGGTACTCTTGGGCTGAGTTTAGACTGTCTGAATTGCCATACAACCGAACCAGACTGGATACCTGCTTCATTTTCACAACATGATGATTATTATGTGTTGAACGGTGCTCACAAAACTATTGCCAACAATTGTTTTGACTGCCATGAAGGAAATTATGTTGATAGCCCGAATCTGTGTTTTAGCTGTCATTCCGAAGAATTTAATCAGACAACCAATCCTCCCCACCTTGAAGCAGGATTCTCAACAAATTGTGAAACATGCCATTCGGAAACGGCCTGGACACCCGCAAATTTCGATCATGATGCCCAATATTTTCCTATCTACAGCGGCAAACATCTGCAAGAATGGGGAAGCTGCACCGAGTGTCACACAACACCATCAAACTATCAGGTATTTAGTTGCATTGATTGCCACGAACATAATCAACCTGATACTGATAATGAACACTTAAACATTGGTGGCTATGTGTATGAAAGTGGTGCATGCTATGCATGTCATCCAACTGGTGATGGTGATGATGGTTTCAATCATAATTTAACCCAATTTCCACTTACAGGGGCGCATATTACAACAAGTTGTATCAGCTGTCACGCTAACGGATACACTGGTACAACTACAGTATGTTCGGAGTGTCACAGCGCACAGTACAATCAAACAACAAACCCGAATCATCAAACCCTTGGTATTACTCAGACGTGTGAAACTTGCCATACCACACAGCCCGACTGGAAGCCTGCTGCTTTTCCAATTCATAACGACTTTTATGCGCTCACCGGTGCACATCAAACCATTGCCGGGAATTGCTTTGAATGTCATGAAGGTAATTATACCAACACACCTAGTGATTGTTTCACCTGTCATACTAGCGACTTCAATCAGACCGCTAATCCAAATCACGTGTCATTAGGAATTCCAACGAGCTGCGAAACATGTCACACAACGATTCCCGACTGGAAACCTGCTACTTTTCCAATTCATAACAACTATTATGTGCTTTTGGGAGCTCATCAGCAAATAGCCAATAATTGTGCTGATTGTCATGAAGGCAATTACAACACCACAGCAAACACCTGCTTTGGCTGCCATGAAACCGACTACAATCAAGCCACTAACCCTCCTCATGCATCGGCTCAGTTTCCAATTGAATGTGAAAGCTGTCACACCGAAACTGCCTGGGATCCATCCACTTTCAACCATGATGCCCAGTACTTTCCAATCTATTCCGGAGAGCACGATGGTGAGTGGAATCAATGTGCCGACTGTCATACCAACCCTTCAAACTATGCTGTTTTCAGCTGCATCGATTGCCATGAACACAATCAGGCTGATATGGCTGATGAACATGATGACGTTTCGGGTTACACCTGGAATTCTAACGCTTGCTTAGACTGCCATCCTAACGGAGAAGGCGACAAATCAATGATTAAACTTTACAGAGACACCCGATGAAACATATAAAAAAACTGCTCGTTTTTCTTTTTATGAGCAATATAGGTTTCCTTGTTGCTCAAACAACTTCACAAACAGATGAAGGTGTTGTTTCTTATGTTTCGACCAAGCAAGTTTATGTAAAATTTACATCCACAAAAAACATTCAAGCCGGCGACACATTGTATTTCAATAAAAATGGGTTATTGATCCCAACACTTTTGGTTACTAACAAATCGAGTATTTCGTGTGTGTGTGAACTGATTGGAGATGAGAAGGTTGAAGTTTCCCAAAAGATTGTTTTTAAACCATCTGAAACGAATGTAACTCCTGCTGTTTTAATTTCTGATCAGCAGAAAGAAAGTGTGACTCCTTCAAAAAATGAGGTGATTGCTGTCCCGACCGAGAAACGGAAAGATTCAACTGCTCCGACAAAATCTGCTGCCCCCATTTCGGGGAGGCTTTCAGTTGCCTCTTACACCACTATCTCAAGTGAAAATCCTACCATTGCGCAACGTATGCGCTATACCTTTTCCATGAAAGCTGATCACATTGCTCAATCGAAACTTTCGGCAGAAACTTACTTCACCTTCAGTCACAGAGAGAACCAATGGGAAGAAATTAAAAATGATGTTTTTAACGGATTGAAAATCTATACCTTCTCGTTAAGGTATGACATCAATGCCCATCACTCTATTTTACTCGGGCGTAAAATAAATCCGAAAATATCGCAAATCGGAACATCGGACGGGCTGCAATATGAAGTCAAAATAAAAAACCTCACAGCAGGTGTAATTGCTGGGTCACGGCCTGATATGCAAAACTTTACCATCAACACGGCTCTTTTTCAAGTTGGGGGTTATCTTAGTCACGAAAAGAAACTCGCTAAGGGGATCATTCAAACTTCTATTGCCATGATTGAACAGAAAAACGGAGGTCAGACTGACAGACGTTTCGTTTATCTGCAACATACTAACAGTCTTGTTACCAATGTTTTCTTATTTGGATCTGTTGAGTTCGACCTCTATCAGTTAAAAAATGAAGTGAAAAGCACTACCCCAAAACTCACCAACTCTTTTATCTCGTTGCGGTACAGGCCTCTTAAGCAATTGTCCTTCGCCCTGTCTTACAGCAACAGGCAAAACATCATCTACTACGAAACGTATAAAAATATTATCGAACAGCTTCTGGAACGGGAAGGTACACAAGGCGTTCAGTTTCAAACAAGCTACAAGCCATTTTCGAACATCAATGTTGGTTTAAGAGCTGGATACAGGCATAACCTTTCTGATTTAAAACCATCTAAAAACGCTCATGCATATGTCAACATCGGAGTAATCCCATGGATACATGCAGGAGGGTCAATTTCTGCTACTTATCTTGAATCTACTTATATGAAAGGAACGATCTACAGTGCATCATTAATGAAAGATTTTTATAATGGAAAATTAAATAGTACACTTACTTACAGAAATGTGCAATATCAATATAACAGTGGTGAATTTAGTCAAAATCAACATATTGCAGAAATTGGATTAGGATATCGGCTGGCCAAAAAATTGTTTTTGGGCGTAAATACTGAACATACTTTTGAGAAAGACTCCAACTCGCACCGCATCTACCTCAACCTGACTCAGAGGTTGTAATTGCCAGGTTTGCAGTTGTTAATGTGTTGCTTTTTAAGGTCAAAAAAAGTATGTTCTGCTGAGAATTCGTTGAAATGTCTGGCTGCAATTCCTTATTCAATTTTTAAGTTAATCTTAAGCCATTGATTCACTGTAGCATGGAATGATAATCTAATTTTGCAGCATGAAAATTCTGATAATAGAAGATGAAAAGGGAATTACCGAATTTCTCCAACAAGGGCTGGAAGAGGAGGCGTACGAAACATCTTCAGCCCGTGATGGCATTACAGGTTTGGAAAAAGCACTTAATAATCACTTCGACCTAATCCTACTTGACTGGATGTTGCCCGGATTAAATGGCATAGATGTGTGTCGTGCCTATCGTAAACAAAATCCTTCCACTCCAATAATCTTTCTTACTGCTAAAGACACCCTAGCCGACACCATTGCGGGCTTGCAGTCGGGGGCTAACGACTTTATCAAAAAACCCTTCCATTTTGAAGAACTTCTTGAACGCATAAAAGTTCAATTACGACCTGACACCATTGAAAAGGAAACACTTACTCTTGGGGATATCATCATCAATTGCACCAATCATCAGGTTCATCGTATGACAAAACCAGTGCACCTAACCCAAAAGGAATTTGATTTGCTTGAGTACCTTGTACGAAATAAAGGTCGTGTTTGTACCCGCAAAGAGTTGATTGAAAACGTGTGGAACATTCATTTCGACTATAACACTTCTGTTATTGATGTATTTATGAATTCTCTGAGGAAAAAACTTGGCCTGCCAAAACACGAAGATTTGATTCGAACTGTACGCGGTATAGGCTTTATTGCAATTGAATCATGAAAAACTTCTCATACCGTAACCGTATTGCTATCAATTATTTACTAGCAACAGGGACGCTGCTTCTGATGGTATTTTTTCTGATATTTTTCGTTGTACAACTTGCTGTTTATGCACATCTTGACCGGACACTTCGAAACGTGGCTCAAAAACATGCTAATGAAGTACATGTTGAGAACAATAAAATAACATTCATTAATAAATCTGAATGGGAAGAAAGAGAACATCGCGAAGTCGAAGTTAATCCGGTTTTTATTGAGGTTCATGGCCTTGATGGTAAAATAATGGATAAATCGCCTAACCTCAAAATTGATGAACTAGGTTTTAATCCGGATATACCTACCAACAAGAGCTTTAACACCCATCTTGAAAACCAACAAATACGACAAGTCAAAATTGAAATTATTAGAAACTCAACCAAATACGGCTACATATCGGCAGCTATTCCAATTGATGGTTATTTACTGGTTTTAAGCACTTTAAGAAATATTCTGTTTTTTACTTTTATCTTTTCGCTACTCGTTTTATTCTTGTCGGCACGTTATCTTGCCGGAAAAAGTATTCAGCCTGTAAAAACGATCATCAACAAAGCACGACAGATTAATTACAATAACCTCAACGACAGAATTCCTGTCCCTGTAAATAATGATGAACTCTATGAGTTAACTGTCGAAATCAATCAGTTACTTGAAAGAATTCAGGAAAGTATTGAACGCGAAAAGCAGTTTACAGCCGATGCTGCACATCAATTAAAAACTCCACTTGCTGTTTTGAAAGGTAGTTTTGGGGTATTGATACGCAAGCCCCGGTCGAATGAAGACCTTGTGAAAAAAATTACCGAAAGTATGACAGAGATCGAACGATTGTCGGAAATCGTTGATAACCTGCTGCTACTTGCGCGCATGAATACCAATGCAATGGAACTTCGGATGACAGAAATTTCATTGATTGAAGCAATCGATAAAGTCATCCAAAGGTTGTCACGCAAAATTGAACATAAAGAAATTCGACTGGTTTTTGAGCCCCCAAGTGATTTTACAGTTGTTAATGATCCATTTATAATTGACCTGATTCTTGAAAACCTGCTTTCAAATGCCATTAAATACTCACATAAGGGTGGGCAAATAGAAGTTGTATGTCTTCATAAAAACAATCAAGTAATTCTTCAATTGCATGATAAAGGTATTGGCATAGCATCTGAAGAAATAAACAAAATCTTTCTTCCTTTTTACAGGAGTTCATCTGAAATGACAAGCCACGAAAAAGGATCAGGTATTGGATTATCCATCGTCGCAAAGGCGTGTAAAATGGCTGATATTAAACTTACTATTCAAAGCCGCTTAAATGAAGGCACAAGTATTCAACTTGAATTTACAAAATGAAAATCATGAGAAAAAAATTCCAGCTCTATTCATCTTTACTGATGATGCTCACAATTCTATTTCTACTTCCAGCATGTGAAAAAGAAGATAATGAGACACTTATAAGTAGAAACGGTCAAAATGAAAGTCATCAGGAGGGGGATAACTGCATGCAATGCCACATTTCAGGAGGGAAAGGCGAAGGCTGGTTTATAGCAGCCGGAACTGTGTACACCAGTAACTTGCAGTCAACATTACCAAACGGAGAAATTCTTTTTTTCACCGGTCCAAATGGCTCTGGCACACTCGTAAAAACAATAGAAGTTGATCAGTTGGGAAACTTTTTCACTACCGAAGATATCGACTTTTCGAAAGGCCTTTATACTGCTGCCAAGGGAAGTGAAACAACCATTTATATGGATGGACCAATCACTTCAGGCCAATGCAATAGTTGTCATGGCCAATCAACCGAAAAAATTAATACCCACTAATTCAACAAAAAACAATCATGACACAAAAATTGAACAAGACCCTCGTTTGGGGCATCCCAACAAGGGCATTTCACTGGTTTTTAGCCATCAGTTTTACAACTGCCTATATTTTAAGTGATTTTGAGCAGTTTCAATCATTTCATTTCGCTTTCGGTGCGCTTGCAGGCGGCCTTTTGGCTGGAAGAATAATTTGGGGGTTACTCGGTCCACGCTATTCCAAATTCAGCGATTTCCCTGTATCTATTCCTAAGATCAAAGCTTTTGTTAAGTCGATAAAAAACTCAGCTCATGTTGGGCACAACCCACTCGCCTCACTGGCAATGCTTGGAATTATTTTTATTGGGTTAGCAACGGCTGTTTCTGGTTATATGCTGTATCAATTTGAAAATCAATTGCTCAATATCCCCTTTGAAGGTGATTTTATCAAAGAGGCCCATGAAATTTTAGCTAATCTTTTTTTGATTCTCGTCATAATTCACTTAGTAGGTATTGCAGTTGATGCTTTTATTCATAAAAATGACAGTGCATTTTTCTCTATCTTTACGGGACAAAAAAAAGGCAATGCTCCGAATGCTTCGCTAAATGGTTTTCAAAAAATGTTTGCTGTTGTTTGGTTTGTGATAGCCTTTTCACTTTTCATTCTTGCGTTCAACCTTCCGGTTACAGAGCAGCAGGATGATAATGAAAAAGCAAAATATGAGCAAAACGACGATTGATTAAAAAGGGAGAGAATAGAAAAATTATCAAAAGACAATTAATGATCATAAAATTAAGTCATGATTAACAAACTAATAGAATCCAGTCTTCAAAACAAGCTGATTGTGTTGTTAGCAACAGCTACTATGGCTGGATTTGGGCTCTTTGCCTTGCTCAATATTCCCATCGGTGCAGTACCTGATGTTACCAATAATCAGGTGCAGGTTATCACAACTTCTCGCAATTTATCAACGCTGGATGTCGAGCGCTTTCTCACCTATCCTGTTGAACTTGAGATGGCCAATCTTCCGGGTCTTGTAGAAATACGATCTATCTCAAAATTTGGTCTTTCGGTCGTTACCATCGTTTTTGAAGATAAAATTGGTACTTACCTTCCACGACAGCTCATTGCAGAAAAGTTGCAAACAGCTATGGAAAATATCCCTCAAGGTTTTGGAACTCCATTCATGGGGCCTATTTCTACCGGCTTGGGCGAAATTTACCAATATGTCCTTGAAGTTGATCCTGAACATCAGCACCTATATACAACATCCGAACTGCGTACGTTGCAGGATTGGGTGGTTAAGCGTCAGCTTTCAGGCATCCCTGGAGTAGTTGAAGTAAACACATGGGGTGGTTTTCTGAAACAGTTTGAGGTATCCATCAATCCAAATCAACTTAAAGGAATGGGTGTTTCCATCGAAGATGTGTATTCAGCACTCGAACGAAACAACAGTATTGTTGGTGGAGGATACATTGAAAAATCAAATCAAAGTTTCTTCATAAGGAGCGAAGGAATGATTGGCTCGGTTGAAGAGCTTAAACAGATTGTGGTAGCAAAAAAATCAGGAACTGTCATCAAAATAGGTGATGTTGCCAATGTTGTTATTGGCAGTGCAACCCGTTTTGGAGCAATCACTGCCAATGGCGAAGGTGAGAAAGTGCTGGGTCAGGTGATGATGCTGAAAGGCGCTAATTCAGATAAGGTTATAAAAGATGTAAAAGCCAGAGTAGCCGAAATATCCGGAAGCCTTCCTCCGGGAGTTCATATCAATGGATTTCTTGAACGTAGCGCCCTTATCAAAAAAACCACCTTCACAATAGCAGAAAACCTGATCTTAGGTTGCCTTATAGTCATATTTGTTGTTGTTCTGTTACTTGGAAATCTTCGCTCCGGCCTGGTCATTGCATCGGTAATTCCCCTGAGTTTGCTTTTTGCCCTGTCGCTTATGTATATTTTTGGTGTTGACGCTAATCTCATGAGTCTAGGTGCGATCGACTTTGGGATCATCATCGATGGTGCTGTGATTATCGTCGAATACATTGCATTTCAAATAACGCGCAACAGCCAGGAGATTCTTAAACTTCAGCCATCTGAAAGAAAAGGAATGATTGATAAAATAACGTTGAAAGGGACCCGAAAACTGACACGTTCTGCGATCTTTGGACAGCTTATAATTATCATTGTTTTCATTCCGATTTTGTCACTTACAGGCATAGAAGGCAAGATGTTTCGTCCTATGGCTCAGGTATTTACCTTTGCATTACTCGGCACGATGATTCTAGGGTTCACATATGTTCCTGTCGTTTCTTCCCTCTTTTTACGTCCCGAAGTGCAAAAAAGAAACATTTCTACACGCCTGCTTGATATGCTCAACCGTGCCTATGAACCCAGTGTGAGCTGGGCTTTACAGCATAAAGCTATCGTTCTTGGTTTAGCTATGCTGCTTCTGGCAGGAAGTTTATTCATCTTTACCAGAATGGGCGGTGAGTTTGTCCCCACACTCGATGAAGGCGATTTTGTGATTCAGCCGGTTTTTAAATCAGGCACATCACTCAGCGAAACAATTTTACTTACTACCAGAATAGAAAAGATATTGAAGACATTCCCTGAAGTGAAACAGGTCGTGAGCAGAATCGGTGCTGCAGAAGTTCCCACCGATCCCATGTCAATGGAAGAAAGTGACATTATCATCACCTTAACCCCGCCAAAAGAATGGGTTACTGCAAAGACAAAAGATGAACTTGCTGACAAATTCAAAGAGGCCCTGATGGTGATTCCGGGTATCGACTATGAGTTTACTCAGCCAATTGA
>Ga0351879_1078_pt1 | contig 21317 bp, 18 predicted proteins | sample BONcelFGM3001D15_FD_206782 | JGI IMG/M metagenome (GOLD analysis project Ga0351879, IMG submission 206782) | Enriched cells from coal bed in the Powder River Basin, Montana, United States - BONCAT cells FGM rep3 HSBNCT.FGM.300.1.D15 ... | reverse complement strand
TGCCACCGCACTGCGTAATTCTATCCCCGAGATCAAATACCTTGCTCCACGTATCCGTGGTGGCGATTTTTTCTCTACAAATAATGTGATGAGGGGATTGAAAGCGGGATCTTTTTCTATCATGGGAGAGTACCCCGAATATTTTCTGATAGACCCTCTTTATATTTCGGCGGGAAGGCTGATCAATGATCTTGACATTCAGGATAAGCGCAAAGTTGTTGTAATTGGAACCCGGGTGAAGGAGCTCCTTTTTAAAAATGATGAAGATGCACTCGGTGAATACATTCAGATACAGGGAGTCTACTTTAAAGTAGTAGGGATATTCAAATCGAAGCGCAATGGAGAGCAGGCTGAGCGCGAAAACCAGAATATATACATGCCTTTTACCACGCTCCAAAAAACCTATAATTACGGCACCAGGGTAGGCTTTTTTGGAATTACTTCGAAAGACGGCATTCCTGTAAGCGTTGTTGAAGAGAAGGCAATTGAGATCCTGAAACAACGTCATGGGGTTGCCCCAACCGACCACAGGGCGATTGGCCATTTCAACCTCGAGCAGGAGTTCAGGAAATTCCAGGGATTGTTTACCGGGATTCGGGTATTGGTATGGATCGTAGGCATAGGAACCCTGATCGCCGGAATTATCGGGGTGAGTAACATCATGCTTGTTGTGGTGAAGGAACGTACAAAAGAGATTGGCATTCAACGAGCCCTGGGAGCAGTCCCGTTAAAAATAATCAGCCAGATCATTACGGAAGCTGTTGTTCTGACGACTTTCGCCGGTTACTTTGGTTTGGTGATTGGTGTCGGTCTTCTGGAGTTGGTAAATTTCGCCATGGAGAGTTCAGGAACCGAAACGGAGATGTTCTATCAACCGGGTGTCGATTTCAATGTAGCAATGATTGCCATCACAATCCTGGTATTCTCCGGTGCATTTGCAGGATTCATACCGGCAAGAAGGGCAGTGGCGGTGAAACCGATAGACGCGTTGAGGTATGAGCAGTAGGGTCGGGGCATGCCCCGACCCTACGGATGAAGTGATGAAAAAGGGATTAATATAAACAATACCGAAATAAATGGTTATGAAAAAGACGAGTGTAACAAAAAAAATCTTCCGGATAGCTATACTGGTGATTATTCTGGCGGCTTTCGGCATCACACTATATTATCTCTACAATAAATCGAAAGAGAAGCCGGTAGTCTATTTAACGGAGCAGCCTTTTACTACCGATATTATCAAGAAAACAGTAGCCACTGGCTCGGTGATGCCGCGCGAAGAGATCGAAATCAAGCCCAAAGTTTCCGGGATCGTTGAAAAGGTATACGTTGAACCTGGCATGAAGGTAAAAAAGGGAGATGTTCTCGCCAAAGTAAGGATCATTCCCGACCTGGTCAACCTGAACAATGCAGAAGGCAGGATGGAACGCGCACAGATATCCTTTGACGATGCAAAAATAAATTTCGACCGCCAGGAAAAGCTGAAAAATGGCGGTGTGATCTCTGCCTCGGAATTCCAACTGGCAGAGGTAAACTACCGGAATGCACGACAGGAATTATCGGCGGCAGAAGCCAACCTTGACCTTGTAAGAGAGGGGGCAACAAAAAAATCGGGTGCTGCGACCAATACCCTGATCACCTCCACCATTGAAGGTATGGTGCTGGATGTACCGGTTAAAGTGGGGAGCTCGGTAATTGAAGCCAACAACTTCAATCCCGGCACCACCATTGCTTCAATTGCCGATGTAGGAGATATGATCTTTCAGGGAAAGGTGGATGAGACGGAAGTAGGAAAGATCAATCCGGGCATGCCTCTTTTGCTGATGGTTGGTGCGATTGAGAACGATACATTTGATGCTACGCTAAAATATATTGCTCCCAAAGGGGTATTGGAAAACGGTGCCGTTCAGTTTGAAATAAAAGCTGATGTCGATTTGAAAACCGACCAGTTCATTCGGGCCGGCTACAGTGCCAATGCCGATATCGTGCTTCAGAGGGCCAATGAGGTGATGGCGATCAATGAAAGCCTGTTGCAGTTTGAAAACGATTCAACCTTTGTGGAAGTGGAAGTTGGCCCGCAGCAGTATGAGAAGCGGTTCATTAAAACAGGTTTGTCAGACGGAATAAAAATCGAAGTGATATCCGGTTTGACAAAAGATGACAAGATCAAAGTCCCCCAATTAAAGAGTTCGGGTAATTAATTCCGGTGGTTTGTCTTTTGTGTTTTTCTCAGGCTGGCAGTTTTGCCAACAATCAATACCCATGTCATCCAGATGAGAAGGATCTCGAAGTAAAATAGTGGAATAAAGAAAAGATCTTTCAACAGATGGAATTGTTCGGGCTGAACCAGGCAATAGAGATTTAGCGCCAAAAATCGAACAAGCACCGTTAACTGGACAATCAACAGGATCAGCGGAACATACCAAACTTTTTTTGCCCAGGGACCCGTAGCAATGGCGAAGAGAAGGATCAGGAAACACATTTGTTTTATTCCCGACAGATAGAAAAAATAACTGATATAGAGTCCGTTCGGCAGAATCAGGCTTACTCCTTCCCGGATGATATCTGTTTCAACGAAAGGATTGATTATCAGGGGTGTAACAGTTAGCAGGAACTTGCCAATCGCTTCACTGAAGAAGACAAGAGGTGGGAATTTATCGATTTCCGTTTCAAAATTCTCCCAGATCAATTGAAAAAACAACATCACCAGGAAAAAAAACCATCCCTGGAAGATAAGGGGGAGGTTCCATTTTCTGAGCCAGCTCGGGAGTTGTTTGGGCAAATTCGTATTCACTCTTCAAAAATACGAAATTACCTGAAACCTGGGTCACGTGTGTTACCCGGCTTATCTTTATTCCAGCCACAATCCTTTGACCATCTTCACTTCTAGAATCTCTTGGTATATCCGTGACAATAGGGCGTGGAACTCCTGTGATCGTAATAGTCCTGGTGGTAATTTTCCGCCTTGTAGAATGCTGATGCCGGCTTCACTTCAGTGACTACTTTGTAACCTCGCTCCTTCAGAATATTGATTAGTTTCTCACTGATCTCCTTCTGTCCTTCGTTCCGGTAAAAAACCGCTGAACGGTATTGGTCTCCCACATCAGGACCCTGGCGGTTCCACTGAGTAGGATCGTGAATCTCGAAAAAGAGCTTTGCCAACTCCTCGAAGCTGATCCGTGAAGGGTCGAATGTCACTTCAACTGCCTCATAATGACCGGTAGTACCTGAACAAACCTCTGTGTAAGTGGGATTTTCAACAGATCCTCCAATGTACCCCGACTCCACAGACAACACTCCTGAAGCCTTCTGCAGATAATACTCGACACCCCAGAAGCAGCCTCCTGCAAAAATTGCCGTGTCGGTTAATGCGGCATTTTGTTCCGGAATAAACACCATTGATATGGAGTTGACGCAGTGACGTGTATTTTTCGAAGTGAATCCTTCACCTTCAAATACATGACCCAGGTGGGCTCCACAAGTTGCACAGAGAATCTCTGTCCGGTGTCCATCCGCATCCGGTTTGTGTTTGACGGCTTCGGGGATTTCGTCATCAAACGAAGGCCATCCGCACCCGGCATCAAATTTAGCTGTGGATTCGTACAAAGGAGCCTCACACAATTTGCAGATGTATGTTCCTCTTTCCAAGAAGTCATAATATTCGCCCGAATAAGGTCTTTCGGTGCCTTTGTAGAGGATGACATGCTCTTCTTCAGGCGATAGTTTCTTGGTAGCCATTTCTTTATTGGTTTGATTCTGTGTACATCCTGCAAATGACAAAAGTATTAGCAGGATAATGAAAATGAAATTTTTACCCATCTTATCGATAATCAATCTTAATTAGTACGATAAAATTGGCAAATTATTACACTGGTCCTAAAAGAATCAGAAAACGGCGGATTAATTCCAGACACAACGAACAAAATATCAACGAACGGATGTTCAACACAAAAATAAATCATTCTTACTAAGGGTTTAGTACATTTGCCGGAAAATATAAGGAGATACCATGAAGAAAATTCTTGGCATTGGGAATGCACTTGTAGATATTTTAATCCGGATTGATGATGAGAAGCTTCTGGAACAGCTCAATCTGCCTAAAGGCAGCATGCAACTGGTTAACAAAGAACGAAGCGATGAGATTCTGATGGCTCTGAAAGAGATGCCATACAGCCTGGCAGCGGGAGGATCGGCAGCCAATACCATTCATGGACTGGGAATGCTGGGTGCACCAACCGGATATATCGGCGTAATTGGCCGGGACGAATTTGGCAAATCCTTCGAGAAGGATATGCGGGATGCAGGTATAGCGCCTACTCTTATTCAGAGCGAAACCGAGACCGGACGAGCCATCACCCTCATCACTCCCGACTCCGAGCGTACCTTTGCTACCTATCTTGGAGCAGCCATCGAACTTTCGGCATCCAGCATCCAGCATCTGGCATCCAGCATCTTCTCCGGTTATAATTACCTCCACATCGAAGGTTACCTGGTTCAAAACCATGACTTGATCAGAGCCGCTGTTGAACTGGCAAGGAAAAATGGATTGCTTGTTTCTCTCGACCTGGCAAGTTACAATGTGGTGGAAACGAATCTGGCATTTCTGGAGGAAATCGTTAAGAAACACGTTGACATTTTATTTGCCAATGAGGAGGAGGCAAAGGCATTTACCGGATATGAACCTGAAGAGGCATTGCATCATATGGGGCAATTTTGCGAAGTAGCTGTTGTGAAAACCGGCAGCAAGGGATCTATGGTAAAATCGCAGGGGGTGGTCAGTGAAATTGGCATCATTCCGGTGAATCCCATTGATACCACTGGCGCCGGAGATCTCTATGCAGCAGGATTTCTGTATGGCCATGCCCTCGGTTGGCCACTTGTGAAATGCGGGGAAACCGGTGCTCTTCTGGCAGGTCATATCATTGAAGAGATCGGCGCCAAGATGAGGGTTCAAACGTGGGAGGTGCTGAAAGAGAGAATCCTTTGAAATTTAAATTTATCCTTGTAACTTTGCAACCCTTTTCGAAATTAATATTAATCAAGTACATACGTAAATTTATTCATTACCATGAAGGTATTTCAGACGAATGAGATCCGGAACATCGCGCTGATTGGCGGCGCAAAATCGGGCAAAACTACCCTGGCTGAAGCGATGATTTTTGAAGGCGGTGTGATCAATCGCAGAGGAAGCGTGGATGACAAGAATACAGTATCAGACTATCGGCCGCTTGAGCTGGAAAGGCAGAACTCGGTTTCCGCTTCCATCTTATACACACTTTTTGACAACAAGAAGATCAATATCATTGATACTCCGGGTTTTGATGATTTTATCGGAGAGGTGATCTCGTCACTCAGGGTTGTGGATACAGCTTTAATGGTTGTGAATTCCCAGAATGGGGTTGAAGTTGGGACGGAAATCACCTGGAGGTTCGCAAACAGCATGGAGAAACCAGTTGTATTTATTGCCAACCACCTTGATGTTGAACTTGCCAATTTTGATGAGACTGTTCGTCAGCTGAAGCAGCAGTTTGGAAACTTTGTGAATGTTATTCAATATCCGGTAAACCAGGGAAACGGATTCAATTCCATTATCGACCTTCTGAAAATGAAGCTCTATAAGTATCCTCAGGGCGGAGGAAAACCTGAGATAATTGACATTCCAGCCGAAGAAAAAGATAAAGCAGAGGAGATGAATGCCGCGCTGATTGAAGAGCTGGCATCCAAGGATGAATCCCTCATGGAAGAGTTTTTCGATAAAGGCACACTTTCGGAGGAGCAAATCAACAAAGCACTTCAGCTGGGACTTTCTTCACGTTCAATCTTTCCGGTGATGTGCGTCAGTGCCAAACACGACATTGGCGTTACCAGGCTCCTGGAATTTATTGCCAATGCGGTACCTGCTCCGAACGAGATGCCGGGCGTTAAAACAAAGGAAGGGAAAGTTCTTACCTGCAAAGTGTCGGACCCTACTTCCCTCTATATTTTCAAAACTGCCATTGAGACCCACCTTGGCGAGATCTCCTATTTCAAGGTATATGGCGGTGAAGTTAGTGAGAGTCAGGACATGGTGAATGCCAACAGGAACTCGAAAGAGCGGATTACTCAGCTTTTTGTGATCAACGGGAAGAACCGGGATAAAGTGGAAAAATTTGTTGCAGGCGACATTGGGGCAACGATTAAGCTAAAAGCCGTATTCACCAATAATACCCTGAATTCATTAAAAAATCCAGATGATATTATTGAACCAACAACTTATCCGAATCCAAAATTCCGGGTTGCTGTAAAAGCAAAAAGCACCAACGATGACGAAAAAATGGGTGCTGTTCTGAATGAGCTTGCCAAAATGGATCCAACACTGCTTTTCGGCTTCTCGAAAGAGTTGAAACAATTGATTCTTCAAGGACAGGGAGAGCTTCATCTTACCCTTGTCAAATGGCTTGTAGAGAATATTGAGAAGGTTCCCATCGAATACCTTGCTCCCCGAATCCCTTACAGGGAGACAATTACCAAATCTGCTAAATCGACTTATCGCCATAAGAAACAATCAGGTGGATCCGGACAATTCGGTGAGGTTCATATGATGATCCAACCTTTCAAGGAGGGAATGGCCGATCAGACTGAATTCCCAATCCGTGGACGTGATACCATTGAACTGGAATGGGGCGGCAAACTGATTATGAACACCTGTATCGTTGGTGGCGCCATTGATGCGAGATTTATGCCTGCTATCCTCAAAGGTGTAATGGAGAAGATGGAAGAGGGTCCACTTACCGGATCCTATGCCCGTGATATCGTTTTCAACATTTATGACGGAAAGATGCACCCGGTTGATTCAAACGAGATCTCTTTCAAACTGGCAGGAAGAAACGCATTCAGGGAAGCCTTTAAAAATGCCGGACCAAAGATCCTTGAACCGATTTATGATGTTGTGGTGATCCTTCCGGAAGATAAGATGGGTGAGGTGATGACCGATCTGCAGGGGCGTCGCGCCCTGATTATGGGGATGGACAGCGAAGGAAATTACCAGAAGATCAAAGCCAGGGTCCCCCTTGCTGAAATGAACCGCTACTCCACTGCCCTCAGCTCACTGACAAGTGGTCGTGCTACTTACGACATGAAGTTTGCCGAGTATGTACAGGTACCTGCCGATGTTCAGGATAAACTGCTGAAGGCTTACGAAGAAGAGGAGCAGGACGAGGATTAACCCCACCCCTTAGTCCCCTCCCCAACAAGGGAGGGGAAATACCTCACCCCAAAGGAGTTGTCAAAAGAAGAAAAATGAACCGCAATGGAACGCGAAGTACAACACAAAGGAGCACTAAGGGGTTGATAATCAGACTTTATTCCTTTGTGATCCTTCGTGAAATTCTTTGAGTCCTTCGTGGTTAAGTGCTTGTGACAGCCCCCTAAGAAGATGGCAGATTCTGCAGAGAAACATGATGCCTACGCTGTCCTGAAAGTCAGGGACTTTCGGATCTTTATCAGTTACCGTTTTTTTATCACGATTGCGTTTCAGATGCAGGGCCTTATTGTGGGCTGGCAGATGTATGAATTGACCCATGATCCACTTGCCCTTGGATTGATAGGACTGGCTGAGGCGCTGCCATTTATTTCGGTAGCTCTCTATTCGGGACATATTGCAGACAAGTACAACCGGCAACGGATTATCACCTGTTTCTCCCTGTTATTTCTACTTGGTACTCTTATGTTGTTTGCATTCAGCTATAAAGAGCTGATGGCAATCCTGACCCTGGGTGTTTTCCCAATCTATTTTGTTGTTGCCCTTACCGGAGTTGTGCGGGCTTTCCTCTATCCTTCAACCATCGCATTGATGGCTCAACTGGTTCCAAGGCATCTCTATACCAACTCCTCTACCTGGAACAGCACTGTATGGCATATTGCAGCAATCTCGGGTCCGGCTTTGGGAGGACTGATTTACGGCTTTTTTGGGGTTCAGGCGGCCTATATCGTTGTGCTGTTTTTGGTGATCGTGGCATTGAGTCTGCTTTTTTTTGTGAAACGTTACCATAATCCGCAGATCGTATTGACCGAAACAATCAAACAACGGCTCTCTTCCGGACTGAAGTTTGTGTTCCGGAACCAGATTTTATTGGGTACGATGTCGCTCGATATGTTTGCAGTGCTTTTTGGCGGAGCTGTTGCAATGCTTCCAATCTTTGCTGCAGAGATTTTATTTGTAGGTCCGCAGGGTTTAGGGTTTCTCCGGGCTGCCCCGATGGTAGGAGCCGTGCTGATGTCGTTGCTCCTGGCTTACAGGCCTCCTGCTGTGAATGCAGGGAAGTGGCTGTTTATATCGGTCGCGGGGTTCGGGCTCAGCATTATCTGTTTTGCCATCTCCAAAAATTTTTACCTCTCATTGTTTTTGCTTTGCCTCAGCGGTCTTTTCGATAATATCAGTGTAATCATCCGAGCCACAACGCTCCAACTGCTTACTCCTGACGAGATGAGAGGCAGGGTGGCTTCTGTCAACAGCATTTTTATTGGCTCATCTAATGAAATAGGCTCATTTGAGTCAGGATTGGCAGCTAAGGTTATGGGATTGGTCCCCTCGGTTATTTTCGGCGGATCGATGACATTAATGGTCGTAGGGATTATTGCAAAGCGGGCGCCTTTGTTGAGAAAGCTTAACCTGAGAGCCCTGAAATAATTATCTAGTAAAAAAGTTCCACCAACTTCAGGTAGTCGCCTTCACTGAATTTCATGTTCATACCATTCACCTTGCTTATCTCCATGGCCTCTATGATGTCGGCCAGAGATGTGTTCTGGAGGTTCATATCGCGAAGCCTGACCGGACAACCGAGGGAGAGGAAAAAGTCTTCAATCCGGCCAATTGCCTGGTTTGCATTCAGCTTTTCCCCGAACAATTCTGATCCGAGATAGGCGATACGAGATCCAGTCTGATCTTTGAAGAGCTTCATCCAGGCAGGGTAGACAATTGTGAGTGATGCTCCATGAGGAACATCGTATAGAAGGGAGAGAATATGTCCGGCTGAATGCACCCCCCAGTCTCCGGAAACCTTTCCCTGCATGGTGACGCCGTTCAAAGCAAGGGTAGCCGCATACATGATACGGGCGCGGAGTTCGTAGTTCCGGAGGTCGTTGAGCAGGGGAGGGCCCGCTTCTATCGCCTCTTTGATAATGCTCAGAATCAGCTTGTCGCTCATCGGACAATCCCCGGCGCCGAACCAGGCCTCCATGCAATGGGCCATCAGGTCGGCAACTCCGTAGGCAGTATAATCACGGGGAACCGTTATTGTCAGTTCGGGATCAAGAAAAGAGTGCTTTGGGAAGGTTAGAGGAGAGCTAACTGCTGCTTTCATTTTCGCCTTTTGGTTTGAGACCACAGAAAATGGGTTCATTTCCGTGCCTGTAGCAGCCAGCGTTAACACCGTGATGATCGGAAGTCCAACCTTGGGCGTGGCATTTCCGGTGAAAAAATCCCAGGCCGGATGGTTGACGGGGATTGTGAGAGCGATAACTTTGGCCGAATCAATTACACTGCCACCTCCGACAGCCAAAACCATGTCGACACAGTTTTTACGCCCTGCTGCAGCTGCGGCTTCCACATCTTCAATGATCGGGTTGCTTCTGATTCCGGCGTACTCAACTACAGTCAGACCCTCCTTCCTCAGGGCTGCAACAACCAGGTCGTAAAGCCCGGAGGTTTTGATTGAAGACTGCCCGTAAACCAGTAAGACCCTTGTCCCGTAATGGGAAAGTGTTTGGCCAAGTTGAGTCAGAACACCTTTCCCAAAGTGTACAGTTGTTGGGTTAAAAGAAGTGAAGTTTTCCATTATGAAATAGTTGGGAGATCAGTTAGCAGGTTTTTTTATTGCGGAATAATTCCCTTCAACAATTCCACTCTGGAACTGAGCCTTGATTGAGCCGGTCAGGATCATCTCACCGGTATCGAATGTGCCCGAAAGAGAATCGTTTGTATAAGAAGAGGCCGCGCTCAGTAACTGAAACGAAAACTGCTTGTTAAGAACTGGTACAATACCTGTTGATATTGACATCTGGTAATTTGCCGAATCAAAACTGCCTCCTTCCTGCCTGGTGACCGCAAATGAATAGGACGAGAGGTATAGTACACCTTCTACGTTGATCACAGAGATCTCAATGGGATACTGCTGCCAGGTTGTTCCCTGCCAGGTTCCGATGAGTTGAGGGTAATCAGGTTCTTTTGGAGGATCAGATGATTCTTTTTTACTGCAGGATGCGATTACGACAATCCCAATCAGGAGCGCAATTGATTTAAGAAACAGATTTTTCATACATGTGGTTTTTTGAGGAGATAAAGATACGTAGAATACGGGAGTAAGATGATTTTTTCTACCTTTGCGTTCCAGAAAACCTGTGAAATAGTTAACATCGATGTACGGGAAATTCAAGGAGTTTTTGCAGCAGCAGCTGGATACCATCCATGAAGAGGGCCTCTTTAAAAATGAACGGATTCTGATGACCCCCCAGGGTGTTCAGATCAAGACGATGAGGGGATTGGACGTGTTGAATTTCTGTGCCAACAATTATCTCGGGCTATGTTCTGATCCAAGGGTGATGGCAGCTGCTAACTATACCTTTTTCAGGTATGGTTATGGCATGGCATCGGTTCGTTTTATCTGCGGAACGCAAAAAGTTCACAAAGATCTTGAAGCAAGGTTAAGCGAGTTTCTGGGGATGGAAGATACGATTCTTTACTCTTCTGCTTTTGATGCCAATGGCGGGGTATTTGAACCTCTTCTCAGCGAGCAGGATGCACTGATCTCTGACGAGCTGAACCACGCGTCTATCATTGACGGGGTAAGACTTTGCAAAGCTCAGCGATTCAGGTATAAAAACAATGACATGGAGGATTTGGAAGAAGTCCTTCAGCAGGCAGGGGCTGCCAGGTTTAAACTGATTGTCACCGATGGAGTTTTTTCAATGGATGGGATCATTGCCCAGGTGGATAAGATTTGCGACCTGGCTGAGAAATACGATGCCATTGTGATGGTTGACGACTCGCATGCTACTGGATTTGTGGGCGCCACTGGCCGTGGAACCCATGAATATTGCAACTGCATAGACCGGGTCGACATCATCTCAACCACTTTCGGAAAAGCTCTGGGTGGTGCCTCAGGGGGTTGCATCTCAGGCAAAAAAGAGATCGTAGAACTGCTGAGACAACGTTCCCGGCCTTACCTTTTCTCCAATTCACTGGCACCTGCCATCGCAGGCGCTACCCTGGAGGTGATCAATATGTTGTCGGAAACCACAGCGTTACGCGATAAACTGTTTGAGAATACCCGGATGTTCCGGAAAGGAATGGAAGATGCCGGGTTCAGGATTGTTCCCGGGGTTCATCCGATTACTCCGGTACTGTTCGGACACCTGCCCAACGACGCACAACTTTCTCAGGATTTTGCCAATGAACTGCTGGAAGAGGGAATCTACGTGATCGGCTTCTACTATCCGGTTGTGCCAAAAGGAAAATCGAGGATTCGCGTGCAGGTCAGCGCCGCACACTCCACGGATCAGATCCGGTTTGCCATTGAAAAATTCACTAAGGTTGGAAAAAAACTGGGAGCGATTTGATTTTCGGGATAGGAACAGATATCATTGAAGTGGAGAGGATCCACAAGGTCATGGAACGGGATATCGGCTTCCGGGAGAAGATATTTACCGGACATGAGATCGAATATTGCGAGTCGAAGAAACAGAGATACCAGCATTATGCCGCTCGTTTTTCCGCAAAGGAGGCGTTCCTGAAAGCGATTGGAACCGGCTGGCGTTTCGGTATCCGGTTTGCCGACATTGAAGTGACACACGACGAGCTGGGGAAGCCTGAAATCAATGTGTACGGGAAAGCGAAAGAGTGGTGCGAACACGAATCGGTTTTGAAAATACATGTATCTTTATCGCACCTGAAAGAGATGGCTACGGCAGTGGTGATTGTAGAAAAAGGGGATGAGGTGATGAGGTGATGGGGTGATGAAGAAAATAAGAAAATAAGAAATTAGGAAAATAAGAAATTAAGAAATTTGAAAGCGAACAGCAAGAATTGAGATGCGAAAAGCAATCAGCATATAACTATAAACAATCAAAACATAACCTTTAAACTAATTTTTTGAACATGATGTCTCATATTGGCTCGTACGATGAACGTATAAAAGATTTCGACTGGAAAATCTCGGAAAATGAACTCGGATATAAAGAAGGCGATCCTATCAACATTGGCTGGTACTGTACAGACCGGATCTGTGAGATGGGAAAAGCGGATAAAACGGCCTTGATCTGGGAAGGATCAACCGGCAACGAAAAACGGTATACCTATAATGATATCCGTTTGGCCAGCAACACCATCGGGGATTTTCTCCATTCGCTGGGAATCAACAACGAAGATCGGGTTTGCCTGTTCATGGATAAGATACCTGAACTCTACCTCGGCTTCCTGGGTGTGTTAAAGATCGGAGCTATCGCCCAGCCGTTGTTTTCGGCATTCGGTGATGAATCGTTGTTTATACGGCTTGAAAATGCCCAAACCAAAGCCATCATCACACAGAAGAAACACGCTCCAAAGATTCGTAAGATCCTCGACAAGATGCCCTGGCTCGAGCATCTAATCATTGTGGATCAGGATCCGGCGAAACCGCTGATGGAAAGAGAAGTTGCCTTCAACCTGGAAGAAGCGCCCAAAGTAGAAAAATTTGACATATTCCCCACCTATGCCGAGTCACCCTCTGTGCTGCATTACACTTCGGGAACAACCGGACAGCCGAAAGGGGTGAAGCACGTTCACGCCTCCCTCATCGCACAATACCTGACAGCAAAGTGGGTGCTCGACCTGCACGATGATGATATTTACTGGTGCACTGCCGACCCGGGATGGGTTACAGGTACCTCCTATGGCATCATTGGTGCGTTCAGCAACGGTGTAACCCAGTGCGTGCTTGATGCTGGATTTTCGGCCGACAACTGGTATCGTTTCATTGAAAAGCATAAAGTCACTGTTTGGTATTCGGCACCAACAGCAATCCGGTCACTGATGAAAGCTGGCGACGAAGTGGTCAAAAAATATGACCTCTCTTCACTTCGCCATCTGGCTTCTGTTGGGGAGCCGTTGAATTCGGAAGCCGTCATCTGGTCGGAGAAAGTATTTGGGAAACCCTTCCTCGATACCTACTGGCAAACCGAAACAGGATGCATGGTAATCACCAACTTCCCCGACATGAAGATCAAGCCGGGATCGATGGGGAAAGGATTTCCCGGAATCCAGGCGACAGTTGTAGACCCCGAAACCTATGAACCGTTCGGTGAGAGTGGGAAGATGGGGCTGATCGCCATCAAACCGGGATGGCCATCCATGATGCGCACCTACTGGAACAACGAAGAGACCTATCAGAAAAAATTTGTCAACGGATGGTATATCCCCGGCGACCGCTCCTCGATCGACAGCGAAGGCTACTTTTGGTTTGTGGGCCGCGACGATGATGTAATCAATACTGGAGGCCATCTGGTTAGTCCGTTTGAAGTGGAGTCGGCATTGCTGGAACATGAAGCAGTAGCTGAATCGGCGGTTGTTGCCAAACCCGACTTTGTGAATATGGAAGTGGTCAAAGCCTTTGTAACCCTGAAGCCAGGTTTTACGGCCAGCAAAGACCTTGACTTACAGATCATGAACTTCGTCCGCAAAAAGCTCTCCCCCCTGGCGATGCCACAGGAGATTGAATTTGTTGATGGGCTTCCCAAAACCCGCAGCGGTAAAATCATGCGACGTATTCTGCATGCGAAGGAGTGGGGAGAGGATATCGGGGATACTTCGACACTGGAGGATGATTAAACTAGATACTAGATACTAGATACTGGATTCTGGATAAAGAATAAATGAGCATATCTAGCATCCAGCATCTAGGATCCAGGATCAGATAATTACCTGTAAAACAAATAAGTAACTATAAGTATAAACAGAACTTAAAAAAGGAGAACCCCATGAAAGAAATGTTAGAAGTTGTAAGAGCATACATTATCGACGAGTATGTTGAAGATGATTCGGAAGTAACTTATGATACCCCTCTGATTTCCGGAGGTATTGTGGATTCATTCTCGATGGTTTCTTTGAAGAGATTCCTGGAGAACAAATACAATATCTCGATACCGGATGATAAGGCTACTCCGGAAGCATTTGACTCGGTAAACAAGATTTGTGCGTTGGTAAAGGAGTACATCGGATAACTATAAAGAAACTATACTATGGCTTATTCAGACAAAACACGGGGGATGTACAGCGACATCCTCACCGGGCTTCAGGATGCTGGCCTGTTCAAGATGGAGAGGTACATTCACTCTGCCCAGGCAGCCGATATCGAAGTGGAATTTCCTTCGGGAGCTTCCTTGAAAAAAGTAATTAACATCTGTGCCAACAATTACCTGGGCCTTTCCAGCCATCCCGACGTAGTGAAAGCTGCCCACGAAGGGCTGGATTCACATGGTTACGGGATGTCATCCGTAAGGTTTATCTGTGGGACCCAGGATATCCACCGCCAGCTTGAGAGAATGGTATCAGAATTTCTAGGAACAGAAGACACGATCCTCTTTCCATCCTGTATGGATGCCAATGCGGGTGTATTTGAAGCAGTACTCACCAAGGATGACGTAATGATCTCCGACCGTTTGGTACACGCTTCCATCATCGACGGAATCAGGCTCTGCAGTGCCATGCATGATACATTCAAGCATTCTGATATGGCTCATCTCGAGAGCAAGCTTCAATTGCATCACGACCGCAGACTGAAGATGGTCATAACCGATGGGGTTTTCTCCATGGATGGTGACACAGCAAAGCTGGATGAGATGGCTGCCCTGTGCGAAAAGTATGATGCACTTCTCTTTGTTGATGAATCACATGCGAGTGGTTTCATTGGAAAGACTGGCCGGGGAACGCATGAAAAATATGGCGTGATGGACAAAGTTGATATCATCACTACTACATTTGGTAAAGGACTTGGCGGAGCCTCCGGCGGATGTGTCTCGGGCCGTAAAGAGCTTGTAGAGATGTGTCGTCAGAAAGCGCGCCCCTACCTCTTTTCCAACACTATTGCCCCCCCGGTAGTTGCCGGAGTAATTAAAGTTCTGGAGATTCTATCTGCCAATACAGAGCGCCGCGACAAACTTGAGAAAAATACGGAATTCTGGAGGAAAGGCTTAACTGAAGCCGGTTTCGTTCTCAAGGATGGAGATACACCGATTGTCCCTGTGATGCTGTTCAACGCAAAGTTGTCGCAGGATGTATCACGTGGACTATATGAAGAGGGTGTCTATGCAATAGGCTTCTTCTTCCCGGTTGTCCCTCAGGGGCAGGCACGTATTCGCACTCAAATCTCTGCTGGACATGAAATCCATCATCTCGAAAAGGCACTGGATGCCTTTACCAAAGTAGGAAAGAAATACAACATCCTAGGCAAGAGCAAGCAGGAGATCATTGATATGTATGGGATGTAAGATGTAAGGGCGGGTTCCAAACCCGCCCGTGCTTCTTTTTACAGCAAGAGCAAGCAGGAGATCATTGATATGTATGGGATGTAAGATGTAAGTGCGGTAGATCCAAAAACGTTTACTAAATAGATTTGAGATCCCGTATCCCCTATCTCATATCGCTTAAAAGAAGTAAAAGAACGCCAGCAGCGTCCTCAGATTCCCAACTGGTTTAGGATCGGAGACATAACCTTGCAGAGTTGTTGTTCCATACCCTGCCACAGTATACTCCAGTTCCAGTGCTACCCTGAATTTTTGAATACTGTATGCAAGTCTGGGTGATATCCGCCAGATATAATCAATGTTTGTACCTCTGGCGTAATATTGTCCGGTAACTGTATCACCAACTCCAAGGTTCTTTGTATAACCCCCAAAAACTCCTGTTTGCCAATGTTTCCCATTGGTATGAATCTCTCCCCAAATGGCATATGAACGAACATTTGCATAGTCGACAAACCCTTTGGTTACATCTGTAATGCTTTTAACAGCATAACCTCCCAGCATAGTAAATGCATTGTTATCTTCCCCATATTGACCGGCCAGTTTTATTGTAACAGGACGCAGTTTTAATTTGGTGTAGAAGTTGTAGGCGAAGCTGGTTATTTTCGTATTGGTTTTATACTCTTTGGTAACTGCATTCACATGATTAACTATGCCATTTATAACAGTGTCATAAGCAAGTGATAGTGTAACCGAAGTGGATAATCTTGGCGTCAGCATCAGGAAATCTATTCCGGCGCCAACAACAAATTCTGTTCCAGTTTCTTTATTGGCTGTCTTGTATTGTATTTGGAAATCAAGTTCCGGAAGAACCGAATTTCGCAGATACTTTGGACTGGGGCCGTCAGGACCGGTACTGGTAAAATCAACCTGTGAGAGAGCCGTCAGTTGGAATTGAAGCTTCCAGACTTTCTGAGTAACTCTGATTTGCGGGTTTCGTGAGAAGACGACGAATGGCGCCCCCGTGTTGAATGAAACAGTGCCGGGGAAGCAGTCGGTAGAAAACATCGGATGCCACGTTTGTCCGGTAAGAAGCTCTGTTGATTTCCAATCCAATTTAATAAAAGCATGCCGGAGGCGGAATGTGTTAATATTCGGGTTGATATTCCCAAAAAACTCACCTTCAATGTAGGCGGAGGATTTGGCCCCAAGTACGTCTGGACCCCAGATTGAACCTGCAAGTCGGGTTTGAATTGCGAGGATGTTGGAATTCCATTTTGCATTGATATCATTCCCATCGGCATCCAGCTTCTCATTTTCAGGGTAGAGCAGGAAGTGTCCTTCCCGCGATGTAACAACCTGGCGGGAATCAAAAAATATATCCGTTTTGACAAATCCTGAAAAGTTGATTCCGAATGCAGGTTTTTTATCGTTGTCTGTTTGTGAAAACAGTGATGGAATCATTGAAGAGACAACAAATAAGGTAAGTAGAAGTTTTTTCATAGTTATCTGTTTATTGATTAACAAGCAATAATAAGAATTTTTTCGAAACCTTGCGAATTGTTACCTTTGTTGCGAAGTAAGTTTCAGAATGGATAGGGTTACCTCTTGGTGGTGAATCCCGAGATCAACATAATCGGAGTATACTAAAGAATGAAAATAATCGTTTTAGAAAAAATTTTACACATGAAATATCCATACAATATCGTTTATACCAACCGGGAATGATAATCATGGATGTTCCATTTGACCATTGAAATCAAAATTATTATCAAATGAAAATGAAACAGTTGATACACCTTGGGTTTGTTGTGATTATAGCGCTTTTATACAGCTCCTGTGCTACAACACATCCAAACGAGGCGTTGATCGTTGGTGAATGGAAACCAATTGCAGTAGAAAAATATTTTACACCCGAAGAGGAGGAGCAGCTCAAAAATGCCCAATCTCAAACAACCGGAACCCGTCCATCTCCAGCGGGCGATAAGCCAAATGGTTCAACCGGAACCTCCGTATCAACCGGCACACCGCCATCTCCCGATCAGAGTAGAGGAGGTGATGACCGCCAAGGAGGGAAAAACCCTGCTGATGAGTTAAACAGGTTGATACAGGCCGAATCCAGGGCCAATATTGTGATTTACCCCGACCATTCTGCCGCCAAGTTCTATCGTGCGAGAACAGTAAAGGCCACCTGGAAATTGAAGGGTAAGGGAACTGTTTTGTTAGCCAAGGACCTGGAAAAGAAAGATAAATACAGGATTGATATTCTTGAAATAAATGAAAACACCATGGTCGTTGTTGAGAATCTCCCTATCGGCGGGATCAAGGTGACCTACCAAAAAATCAGTGAAGTGCAGTCGGACGAAGCTAAGTAACCGCCCGTTCTGTCATCAACTGATCCTGCCTTCATATCGACTTTAAAATTCATTTCGGATTTACCTAATTTTCAGCAGGTTTGTCTGATTAATTGAAGTTCGTTGTAATTTTTATTAAAAAAAATTAAAATAATATTTGGAATTAGTCTAAATCGAATTATATTTGCAGGGCTTAATTTATAATTTGATATCTATGAAGGTTAAAATGAATTACAGTATAATTGCCGGGATTGCACTCATTGTTGCATTATCAGGATGCTCGAAAAAAGATAATACCGATCCTTCGAATACCACAAGCACAACGACCAATTACGCCAGTTTCAGTTTCGAAAACAGTTACGGAGTTCTGGTCGCAATCAAGTCAATTTCCTATCAGGAAGCAGCTGGTATTCAGATTCCTATTGAAGTAAACACTGCCTCCGCAACGTTTGTCTCATCACCTGGATCATCAACATTTATTGATGCCGGACAAGTCACGCTAAACACCAAGGTATTAAGCAAAGAGACAAATAACTCCTATATTTACCAAGATTTACTTAATCCCTTGAATTTCAATACTGTGTCTTGGAGTGTTACTGGAGCTAACGGAATCCCAACGATCGCTTATTCGGATGACAAGCCTTGGCCTTCCTTTAATGGGTTTACTACATTACCAGCTACGGTAACTAAATCAGCCGGTGTAACAGTTAATCTGAATTCAGCTGTCAGCAACGCAGATTCGGTTTACCTGATCCTTGCAAGTAATGATGGTAACTTTGCCATTAAACGTGTTAGTGGCAATGCTGCCGATGTTACCTTGAGTGCAAGCGAAATCAGTGGTATAACTGCAGGATCAGGAATGATTCAGCTAGTCCCGTGGAGCTTTAAGAAAGAAGATTTTGACAGTAAAGATTTCTATTTTGTCCTCGAAGCTGTCTATTCAAAAATGAATGTAACAATTAATTAACGCTTTTTCTTCTAATTTGGTTTCTTAAATTGGTTTCTTTTATTGGTTTCTTTCATGAGTACTTCGGTTCTGCCGAAGTGGATAAGCCCGCCTCTGGCGGGTTTTTTCTTTTATTGATTATTCTTCTTCCTCTTTTTTTGTTCGAAGAAAACATGTATTTTTGAAAGACACAAATTTTAAATTTCAGATCCAATGAATTTTGAATTTACTGAAGAGCAAAAGATGATCCAGCAGGCCGCCAGGGACTATGCCCAGCGGGAGCTGATCAAAGACGTACTGGAGCGTGACGCTTCCTGCGAATTTCCTGCCCAACATGTTAAAGCACTGAGTGAACTGGGCTTTATGGGTATGATGGTTGACCCCAAATACAACGGAGGAGGGATGGACACCATCTCTTACGTACTCGCCATGGAGGAGTTATCGAAGATCGACGCCTCTACATCGGTCGTCGTTTCCGTAAATAACTCTCTGGTTTGCTATGAACTTGAAGAGTTTGGCACCGAATCACAAAAAGAGAAGTACCTCAAACCACTTGCTACGGGAGAAAAACTGGGAGCTTTTCTGCTTTCTGAACCGGATGCCGGATCCGATGCAACCTCGCAGCGTACCACTGCCATCGACATGGGAGACTACTACCTGGTGAACGGAACGAAAAACTGGATCACCAATGCAAATTGTGCTTCGACTTACATCGTGATTGCCCAAACAGATCCTGAGAAGAAACACAAAGGGATCAACGCACTGATTGTTTCGGCGATTTCAGCCATATACCGGGTTCGCGAGGGAGGAATGATGAAAATCTTCTCCTCCATTTCGTCTTTTCCAAAAAAATGACTGGGAAAGGCAATTCCGGTTCTTTCTTTGATGGCAATTATAATAGCCTGGTAAAGTTTGTTGACGCCCGGATCATTGAACTGGGAGGCAACAGTTCCATATACCGGCATCAGGTCCAGGTCGTCGTGGAATCGGTTATGGTTTCTCTGGTACTGTTTTTTCACATCCCGCAAAGCATCCAGTGCTCCGCGCTTGTCGAATTTGTTGATGGCGATCAGGTCGGCAAAGTCGAGCATGTCGATTTTTTCGAGCTGGCTGGCAGCCCCGAATTCGGGGGTCATCACATAGAGCGTAAGATCGCTGTGGTCGACGATCTCGGTGTCGGACTGACCAATCCCCGAAGTCTCCACGATAATCAGGTCAAAGCCGGCTGCCTTGGTGATGGTAATAGCATCTTTAACATATTTTGACAGAGCCAGGTTAGATTGCCGGGTGGCAAGTGAACGCATATAGACCCGTGGATCACTGATGGCATTCATCCGGATCCGGTCGCCCAGCAATGCTCCTCCAGTCTTTCTCTTGGTAGGATCGACCGAAATAATCGCGATAGTTTTATCGGGGAGGTCATTCACGAAGCGCCTGACAATTTCATCTACCAGGCTCGATTTCCCAGCCCCTCCGGTTCCGGTAATCCCCAGGATAGGCACCTGATTCTTTTTTGCTTTGGATTCAAGCTTTTTCAAAAACGGACGAGCCCCTTCCGGATCATTTTCAGCCAGAGTAATCAGTCGCGATATCATGGTCTGATCATTGGCCTTTATCTCCTCGAAATCAATTTTTTTCAGTTTGTTCAGAGGAAAATCGCATTTTTTCAGTAGATCATTGATCATACCCTGAAGACTCAGCTCCCTGCCATCATCCGGGGAATAGATTCTGGTGATTCCGTATTCCTGAAGCTCTCTGATCTCCTCCGGAAGGATGACACCACCTCCGCCGCCGAAGATCTTGATATGTCCGCATCCAGCCTGGTGCAGGAGATCGTACATGTACTTGAAGAACTCCATATGGCCTCCCTGGTAGGAGGTAATTGCCACAGCATGTGCATCTTCCTGGATGGCGCAATCGACAATCTCCTGCACGGAGCGGTTGTGTCCGAGATGAATCACCTCCGCCCCGCTTGCCTGCAGGATCCTACGCATAATATTAATCGCGGCATCGTGGCCATCAAACAGGGATGCTGCCGTAACAATGCGAACGTGGTTGTTCGGTTTATACGGTTTGGGGATTTTCATTGAATCAGCGAAACTTAATCGTTCATGATAGCCCGTGAGATGATAATCTGCTGTATCTCACTGGTTCCTTCGTAGATCTGCGTCAGTTTGGCTTCACGCATGAGGCGCTCAACATGATATTCCTTCACATAACCATAGCCTCCGTGGATTTGAACTGCTTCGGTAGTGACATACATTGCGGTTTCGGCTGCCCAGTATTTGGCCATAGCGCTAGCGGTTCCGTAAGGTTTCTTCTGGTCTTTTAACCAGGCCGATTTCAGTGTAAAAAAGCGTGCTGCTTCAATACGGGTATGCATCTCAGCCAATTTGAACCCAATTGCCTGATGGTTGATGATTTCCGTGCCAAAAGCTTTCCGCTCCTTGGCATACTGAAGGGCACGTTCATAGGCTCCCTGTGCTATTCCCAACGCCTGAGCTGCAATTCCTATTCTACCTCCCTCAAGGGTTTTCATTGCCGCTTTA
>Ga0351879_1077_pt1 | contig 21711 bp, 17 predicted proteins | sample BONcelFGM3001D15_FD_206782 | JGI IMG/M metagenome (GOLD analysis project Ga0351879, IMG submission 206782) | Enriched cells from coal bed in the Powder River Basin, Montana, United States - BONCAT cells FGM rep3 HSBNCT.FGM.300.1.D15 ... | reverse complement strand
TCCGGTTTGGCTGCCAGCGACATCGACGGATCAAAAGCTGCTATAAAAATTAACGACAAAATACATGCGAGAAGCAAAACACCGTTACAGAGACTTTTCTTCATGTGAATTTCCCTCCTTTAAGAAAATTAGCAGTGGTCAAGGACCCGGCCGGCGGAATGCCGCACTGGGCTTCTGACCTGTTTACGATGCTCTAACTTTTCCCCCCAGTCGTTCTTTCCCTTGCAACGATCCAGTTTCTGGTCCATCCAGGGAAGGACCTTGGCGGCGGGGACAACGTGCAGTTGACCCGTCCAGGAAAAATCATCTCGTTTACCTGAAGTTTACTCCTGGGATGCCAAGATGATTTATACCATCAAGTGAGTTTGTTTGAAAGGACAGATATCTTTATTGTCCGCACCAAACGGTGCCGCCACGGAAAAGATGTATGAAGCCCTGTGAGCGTATGCTATTACCGTATTTGGCTTACATCTTTGTACGACCGCTCCCTTTGGGCGGTCTCCCGCGATTTCGCTCTTGCCTTCGGACCATACTTTTGTTAGTGATTTTCAAACACTCACCGGATTCAGGTACAGGGGACTTGCGGCCCAAACATTGACGCCCTTGCCGGCGTTCCACAACCCGCTCAACCGGAAACACCAAAAAGTTGCGCGCCGGTAAGCATCATGGTTCGGCACATCGGGAGGGAGGGAGATCCACATGATGAAGCATAGATGGCAGAGCGGACTGTTTGCTGTCCTGATGATTGCCCTGTCGGCTGGATGTTGCGGGGTGTGCCGCAGTTCAGCGGATGCCTCCGCATCGAGTGTGCCAATAGTCACGGGCGCAACCCTTGATGTTGGAATTCAGCAGAGGCTCAAACAATCTTACCGCCCCGCGTTTTTCTTCGGGGATAAGGCTCCACCGCCCAGGCCGGATTATCGCTCGATCAACGCATGGGCCGCGTTGCCCGCGCGGCAGGACGATGCGGATGCAGCCCCGCCGAACACCAAATTTTCCGAAGCACAGGCAAACGCCCAAGCCGATGTGTTTTTCATTCATCCAACCGGCTATGCCAAACCGGACTTGTGGAACGGGCCGATAGACGATCCCGAAGCTGTCGGGGCGGTGTCGCTGGTGATGAAGTATGTGGCCAGCGCCTTCAATGCGGCGGCGCGTATTTATGCCCCGCGCTATCGACAGGCGACCTTGTATGCGTTCCTTGACTATGAGACCCATTCCGGCATCCAGGCCATTGATCTTGCCTATTCGGACGTTGAACGTGCCTTCGATTATTTCATCGAATCGTTTCATCAGGGCCGCCCCTTCATTCTTGCCGGCCACAGCCAGGGCAGCAACCACGGGTTGCGACTCCTCCAGGAAAAGATTATCGGCACACCGCTTCAGAAGCGACTCGTCGCCGCGTATCTGGTGGGCATGGCCATACCGGACGCCATCCCGGGGATTCTCCCTGCCCGGTCGGCAGCCGACACCGGGGTTGTCATTGGCTGGACGTCTTACACGGGCAACGGAAACCCGCAATTCCTTACCCGTGACATGGCCATCTGGTACAAAGGAAAATACCGGAAATGCGAGGGGCTGTCTTTGGTGCAGATAAATCCGCTGTCCTGGGAATCGGGCGGCAGGGCTGTGCCTGCAGCCATGAATACCGGGTCGCTGCCTTTTTATGATCCATTGGGAGATCTGCCTGCATTGATTCCGAAGGTCACAGGAGCTGACGCATCCGGTCCGGTCCTGATCATTGCGAAACCGGATGTGCCCGGCTTTGCGGGGTCCGGTCCGGATACGCCCCTCCTCAATGCGGAATTCGGAGACTACCACGACTACGACTATACGTTGTTTTATGAGTCCATCCGTCAAAATGCGATCAACAGGGTGAAGTCGTTTGTTGAAAAAAGGAGAACGCGATAGCCGGACAAGGATGCAAGCAACGAACCGCCCGCGCGCGTCCGACCCCAGGCTTCAGTCGGCATAAGGTAGATCCATGACGATCCGACTCATTGGAAAAACATTGGTGGTGTGGGTTGGCATCCTTTTTCTGGCTGTGGCCAACGGGGTGCTGAGGGAGGCCGTACTCATTCCCGGGATCGGCCCCACCCCTGGGCTATTTCTCAGCGGCATACTGCTTTCGGTGCTTATTTTTGGAGTGACTTACCTGACGTTGCCCTGGATAGAGGCCCAGAATACAAAGCAGCTTGCCGCGATAGGTCTCGGCTGGCTTGGCCTCACGTTGGTGTTCGAGTTTTCCTTTGGTCTTCTGCAGGGCAAGCCGCTAACCGTCCTTCTCGCTGCTTACACATTCAAGGGGGGGAATATCTGGTCGCTTGTCTTGCTCGTCACGGCAACGGCGCCGTATCTGGCAGCAAAGATTAGGGATTGGTCGTCGTGTCGGTAGCCACGCCGGGCAAAGCGCTTTTCCGCGAGGCCATTGCGCTGTGTTCCATTGCCGCTGCCGGGTTTTCACGTTAGCAGTCCGTAAACGGCTATGATACGATAAAGAAGATTGCTGTAGTGAACACCGACATTCTCGCGGGGAAGATCCTTCGATCGGTTGGCAAGGAGTAGGCGGAACCTGTTGAGCACAAACGATGAAAAACGAACCGAGGCATGATGAGATCGGCAACATGAAGGTTGCAAGACCCGGGCTGGACCTCCCGGTCACCCGCCGGCAGACCCTGATCTGGGGAGGTGCATCCCTGCTCGGCCTGTCCGGCCTGAGAGACGCGTACGCCCATGGAAACGACCGCCCCTTTCTCATCATGGGGTTTGCGAAGGGGATGATCGTTGCGGACCCCGTCTTATGCGTGGGTTGCGGGCGCTGCGAGCTGGCCTGTACGGAGTTTAACGACGGCAGAGCCGCGCCTTCTCTGTCCCGCATCAAGATCGACCGCAATCTCAATGCCGGGCCCCAGGGATTTTCGGCCTGGCGCGTCGGACATGGAAACCTGGGGGATGGCCTGATCATCCAGGACCTGTGCCTGCAATGCCCCCATCCTGTCCCCTGCGCCAACCTCTGCCCAGAAAACGCGATTGTCCTTTCGCCGGTCACCGGCGCCCGAAGGATCGATCCGGAGAGATGCACAGGTTGCAAGATATGCCTCCAGGCCTGCCCCTGGGAGATGATCTCTTTCGATCCCGAGAGCCGCAAGGCAACGAAATGCGATCTCTGCGGGGGAAAGCCCAAGTGTGTGGAGGCATGCCCGGCAGGTGCCCTGAGCTATGCGTCCTGGCGCGATTTGACCGGAGAGGTTCCCCCGCGAAATCTCGAAACGGCCCGGCTGCCCCTGCAGCGCGCGGAAACCTGTCAGGCGTGTCACCTTCCGGGGCAGGCCCGGAATGTTCGGGATACCGGTGTGGCCATCCGGGGGATGTTCGGAGGTCGTCACGCCCGGGAGGAAGGTGGTGGACTCGGATTTCAATGGATCGACCTGGCCGGGGCGACCCTTGTGCCCCTGACGATCGGTTCCGTGCTGATTCATGCCCTCCTGCGGAGAATTCAAAAAAAATGAACTCCCCCTGTCTCCACCCCCTGCCGTTGAGGCTCTGGCATTGGCTGAACGCCCTCATCGTTTTCGGCCTTCTGGGGACCGGCCTGCATTTGCGCCTCCACGGCATGGCGGCGCTCCATCCCCGCGATCCGGCCCTCTTGCTGCACAAGGGTCTGGGCCTGGCCATGATCGCCACAACACTCTTCTGGCTCGTTTATGCCTTCGGGAGCGGAAGCCGGAGGTGTCACTATCGGATCAGAAAAGGGGATCTCCGGGGCATGGCCGCACAGGCCCGATATTACCTCTTTTCCATCTTTGTTGGGGAAGAAAATCCCTTTCACGCCCAAACCACGGCAAAGTACAACCCCCTGCAAAAGATCGCCTACGACACGGTGATGCTCGTTTTTCTCCCCTTGCAGGCCATAACCGGGCTTCTTTTTTTAAACGTTCCGCCCCTGCGAGATGGCCTCCTTGCGGCAAATCTCGTCGGGCCTTTGGGGGCCCTCCACGTGCTTTGCTCCTACCTGCTGCTCCTGTACCTCGTGGTCCATCTCTACATGTCCACCCTGGGCGAGACCTTTTTTTCCCACACCTGGGCCATGATTTCCGGCGGTGCAGAAAAGGGCGGGAAAGGAAAAGAAACATGAGCGGTTATGGCGGCTGGGCCGGCAAGACCCTGCGGATTGATCTGTCCACAGGGCGGATCTGGACGGAGGACACGGTCGAGCGGTATCGTGACTATCTGGGCGGCACCGGGATCGGATACAAGGTGATGTGGGACGAGGTTCCGGCCGGCGTTCAACCCTTCGATCCGGAAAACCGTATCGTCTTTGCCACCGGACCCCTGGCAGGCACCGGGGCGCCGTGCAGCAGCCGGATGGCCATCACGACCCTCTGGCCTACCTGCTGGCCTGTACCGCTTGTGGCATCCGGACACATGGGCGGGCAGTTCCCGGCAAAGCTGAAATACGCAGGCTACGATGCCATCGTCATTCAAGGAAAGGCGTCCCGTCCCGTCTGGCTGCTGATAGCCGACCAAAGGGTGGAACTCCACGACGCCCGCCGGATCTGGGGGCAGGGCATTCGCAATGCCACAGCGGCTATCATCGAGATCATGGGCCGGGATGCGGTCGTTGCCGCTATCGGCCAGGCAGGGGAAAACCTGGTGCCTCTGTCCGTTGTCATGAGCGACGTCTCCCATTCCGCCGGCGCCATCGGCTCGGTGATGGGGTCTAAAAACCTCAAGGCGATCGGTGTCCAGGGCACGGGAAGCATTCGTATCGCCGGCAAGAAGGGGGATTGGGAAAGGCTGATCAAGTACCACCTCTCCCTGCTGGGGGCGAACAACCAGCATGTCGTTCCCAGCTCGCCCCAGCCCTGGTCGGAATTTCACAATCCCAAATCGCGCTGGACCGCTGCTCAGGGAAAGCGATGGGGCGCTGCTGGACATCTGGTCGAGACGGGGACCTGTGATCCGCGGGACCTGAACCGGATCGCCTACCGGTCGAACCTGGCCACCTTGTATTTCGGTGATTTTGCCTGGAAATACACGGTCCGGGGAAACGGCTGCGCGAGTTGTCCGGTTCGCTGTCACACGGTGCTGAAGGTCCCCTCTGTCAAGGCGAAATACGGCATTCCTGAGACAGGCCAGAATACATGCGCCGGCTTCGCCTTCGGTGGCGCCTTTTTCAGGAACCTGATCGAGGGTCCCCGGGGACTTCCCGGCCTGGAGGCCTGCATGGTGGGTATGCACCTGGCCGACGATCTGGGCGTCTGGTGTAATTTTCGCCAATTGCAGCGCGATTTCATGAAACTCTATTACGACGGAATCATCCGGAATAAACTGGGCAGCCGGGAGTTCCATAGCTATTCCTGGAGCAGGTACGAGAAGGGGGACCCGTCATTCCTCTTCGAGCTGCTGCCCAGGATTGCAGCGAAAGAAGGGGAACTGGCCACAGCGCTGGGCATGGGGACGGGCTATCTCCTGGAGCGCTGGGGCCTCTCCGAAGAGGAATGGGGGAAGGACAGAAAGACCGGATACTGGAAGATGGGGCATCCCCGGCACCACGCCTCGAATGAGGCGGGCCAGTGCGGCCTGCTCGTCAATCTCATGTACAACCGCGATGCCCAGTGCCATTCCCACACCAATTTCATTCACAACGGGTTGCCCCTCCATTTGCAGAAGCAATTGGCCGCCGAGATCTGGGGGGCGCCGGAGGCCGTGGATGCCCCGGGACAGTTTTCGCCTATGCACCCGGCCAAGGCCCGCATGGCTCGTTGGGCCCTCCTGCGCAAAGAGCTCCACGATTCCCTGTCCCTGTGCAACTGGATGGGGCCTTTGGCGGCTTCTCCCCTGCGGGATCGGGGCTACCGTGGCGACGACTCCATGGAATCCATGCTCTACAGCCTGGCAACCGGGGACAAGATGGATAGAGAGACCCTGGACAAGGTCGGAGAACGTATTTTTGTGCTCCACCGGGCCCTGACGATCCGGGGGATGGGAACGAAACAGATGCGCACCAGGCACGACCGGATGCCCGAGTGGGTCTTTATGGACAAGGAGGGAAGGACTCCCTTTACGAAGGGGACCACCCACATGGACAGGGACGATGTCCGGGTCGCCATGGATCTGTTCTACGATCTGCTGGGCTGGGACCGGGCCACGGGGGCGCCGACCCGGGGGGCCTACGGCAAGCTGGGTCTCCAGGGGATTGCCGAGGAGTTGGCCCGCAAGAAACTCCTGCCGCCATAAACAAGAATCGGCAAGCCCCTAAAAAAATCTCAATTGCTCCGGTCCTCTCCGTGCTTTCGGTTTTCTGCGCGGAGGGTCGGCGGTGGCCGCCGATACCAGATGTCTTGGGATCTCGCCGATAAACCGGGAAAGGGGGCGGGGTGAAGGACCGGCCCAGGGACGGGTTCCGGATGCGCTGAGAACCACGCGCTCCCTGGCGCGGGTCAGGCCGACATAAAAGAGCCGCCGCTCCTCTTCGATGTTGCCGTTTTTCCAGAGGGTGCAGGGGAGGAGTCCCTCTTCGGCGCCCGGCAGAAAGACCACGGGAAACTCCAACCCCTTGGCGCTGTGGAGGGTCATGAGGGCCACGGCCTCGGCCCGCTCGTCGTAGACCGAGGCCTCGGCGTGGCGACGCAAATGGCCGGCGAAGGCCGCCAGGTCGTTGCCGAAGCTGCCGGCCAGATCCAGAAGCCGTTTGGCGGCGGCAGCCTCGGGGGTGACATCCAGATAGGACAGCACACTGGCCAGGGCAGGTGCCAGGCCGCCTCGGACCGTTGCCTCCCCAAAGCGTTCCAGGGACTGATCCAGCGCTGTCAACGCCCGTCCCGTTGCCCGGGGCAGCCCGGGGAGGAGGCTGCGACAGGCCTCACGGAAATCCCCGGTCAAGGGAAGGGCCGCCTCCATCCGTTCGATCGTGGCCTTGCCGATTCCCGGTAGGCCTCCTGCAAGCCGGAGCCAGCCCGCGATAACCTCTGAACCGGCGGCTGCCTGGATGAAATCGTAGACGATGCGTATCTCCGGGTTCAGGTAAAACGGTACAGCCCCCACTTGTTGAAAGGGAATTCCGCGCCGCCCCAGGGCAGCGGCGATCTCTTCGGCCTGTCTGCCCATCCGGACCAGGACGGCCATGTCCCCGAAACCCCGTTCCTGCCCCGCCTTGCCGTCTCCTCCCCGACCTGAAGCGAGGGAGAAGTTCTCGATGCCGCCCATCAACTCTTCCATGCGGCGCACGATGAACTCGGCCTCTGCTGCCGGGGTCGGGGCCCTGTAGAGCTCGATGGCGCCCCGGCGGTCCGATTCGGCTACGAGGGATGGACGCCCGGGCCTGCCGCCGGATCCGAGAAGGGCCGTTGCCGCCTCGATGATCGTAGCGGGACACCGGTAGTTGCGCGTCAGGGACACCTGCTCCACGCCGGGCATGTCGGCAAAACGGAAGAAAAACGCCGGATCGCTCCCCCGGAAACCGTAGATGGCCTGGTCCGGGTCGCCGATGGCAAAGACCCGGGCGGTCTCCGCCAGGATTTGCACCAACGCGAACTGGCTTTCGTTTAAGTCCTGGAATTCATCCACGAAAAGATAATCAAGGGAATCCAGGGCCTGTCGCCGCAGGCGGGCATCCGCTGCCACCCGCCGGAGGAATTCAGGGATGGCGGCATCCAGATCGATGGCCCCGAGCCGTTGCAGCTCCTCCAGATATGGCCCGACGGCGGCCGCAGCCGAGGGCGCGGTGAACCTGTCCCCAGCCATGGGATTTTCACCTTTCGCGGTCAGTGGACGTGAGGAATCTACGCATCCCTCAGTCTTGCAGACGGTTTTGCCTCCACCGTCTTCAAGAGGACGAAAGTGGTCGGCCATGGCTTCGGCAAGGCGATTGCGCTCGCCTGGCCCCAGGCCAGGAAAGAGTCGTTTGAAGAGACGTTCCCGGCTTTCCGGACCGATCACGGCAAGGGATGGCGCGCTGCGGCGAAGCCATTCGAGGCAGAACCGGTGAAAGGTGCCCACGAAAACCCCTTCTCCGGCTGGTCCGGCGGATGCGGCCAATCTTTCCCGCACCTCATCCGCCGCCTTGACGGTAAAGGTGATGGCCGCCATCTTCAACGGATCGCGGCCCGCAGCCAGAAGGGCCAGCAGACGCCCGGTCAGGGTGTAGGTCTTTCCGGTTCCGGGGCCGGCCGTCACCAGGAGGTGGCGGCTGGAGGTAGTGATGGCCGCGGCCTGTTCCGGGTTGGGACCGACGGTTATTCCCGGGGGCTGTGGCGCTTCGTCCCTGCCCGCCGCCAATACCGGCAAGGTTGGGGCCTCGGCAGACTTCTTCCCGGCGCCCCGTACCTTCGGCCTGTCGCCGAAGAGGCTTCCCTGACCGGCCAGGCTCTCCAACTCCCCCTCCTCGAAGACCCGGATCACGCCATATTCGCCGTCGTAACCCGGTTTGCGGATGACCCGGCCGCTGCGCATGCGCTCCACCGCCTCCCCGAGCAGGGGGGATGCCTGGAGGATCTCCTCCGGCGGCACATTCAGGAGGAGGTGAAACTCCGAACCGAACCGGGCGATGATGCGACCGTAGAGTTCTGCCACCTTCTTGGAGCCGGGTCCCGTTCCCAGGATCTCCCCGAGCACCTCGGGCAGGGGGATCAGGCTGAAGACCCCGGGCGAGTCCTGACGGTAAAGGGGTTTCGTCCGATTGGCGAGTTCCAGTACCCGATGGCAGACCCCCACGGTCAGAGGCTTGCCGCAGACCGGACAGGTGAGCCCCAAACGTTGTGTCTCCAGGGGGTCCAGGCAGATCCGGCAGGTACGGTGACCATCGGCGTGGTACTTGCCCTCCTCAGGAAAAAATTCCACGGTTCCCCGGAAGGTGTCCCGCCGGTTGTTGCGGAGGGCCTCCCTCAGGGCGAAGAAATCCAGATCTGTGGAAAAGAGATTGGCCTCGCGGCCCAGTTTGGCCGGTGAGTGGCAGTCGGAGTTGGAGATCAGGGCAAAGCGATCCAGGGCGGAGATGAGACGGTTCATGTCCGGGTCGGAGGAGAGGCCCGTCTCCAGGGCAAAGATGTGAGGCGTCAGGTCGGCGAAGCACGCCTCGATGGTGTCGAAGCCGGATCGGGAGCCGAACAGGGAGAACCAGGGGGTCCAGATGTGGGCCGGCACCAGGAAACCCTCCGGGGCCTGCTCCAGGAGAATCTCCAGCAGATCGCGGCTGTCCAGGCCCAGGATCGGTCGGCCGTCGGACTCGATGTTGCCGATTCCCGCCAGGGTGGCGTTGATCCGCTCGGCAGAGGCGAAATCGGGGACGTACAGGAGGTTGTGGACCTTGCGTACCACCCCGTCCCGTTTGTAGATGCTGCTGATTTCTGCGGAAAGTAGAAACCGGACCGTCGCTGGAGAGGGCTCAACGCCCATCAGGGGAGAGGGGATAGATCTCTCGTCCCTCAGCCGGAAGAGTCCCGGTTCGGCGGGCTCCAGCTCCTCCTTCAGGGATCGAAACCATTTCGGATGGGTGAAGTCACCCGTGCCGACCACCTGGATGCCTTTGACCCGGGCCCAGCCGGCGAGCCCCCGCAGGGTCCCCTCAGGGCTCGTGGCCCGGGAATAGGGGGAGTGGGTGTGCAGATCGGCGATATAATCCATTGCAGTCGAACCTTTCTGCCCTGCAAAACGTTGTTTCTTCAGGCTGCCTCATTCTCCTCGAAACCGGCCGGCAAGTCAACGGGGACCTGCAACAAAAAAGTGGCAGTTCCCAAAGAGATGGCATAGGGTGGCGCAGGGAGACACAGGGCGGCGGCTCGCCATCCCGACAATCATCGAAGAAAAGCTAGAGAGGTTCGTATGTTGGCATGGATGACCAATCCTGAATCGTGGGTTGCTCTGGGAACGCTGGTGGCGCTTGAGGTGGTCCTGGGGATCGACAACATTATCTTCATCTCCATCCTTGTGGGCAGGCTGCCCGTTGCGCAGAGAGACAAGGCGCGACAATTGGGTCTGGGCCTGGCGATGTTGTCCAGGCTGGCCCTGCTCTTCAGTATCGTCTGGGTCATGGGCCTGGTCGAGCCCTGGTTCTCTGTCTTCGGGAAGGGCATCTCCGGCCGGGACCTGATTCTCATCGTGGGCGGCCTTTTCCTGCTGGGAAAATCCACGCACGAGATACACACCAGCCTGGAGGTCATCCAGCCGACGGATATGGCGGATGCAAAGGGAGGACGGTTCTATCCGGTTTTGGCGCAGATCGCGTTGCTGGATATCGTGTTCTCTCTCGATTCGGTCATCACCGCCGTGGGACTTGTTTCGCACCTGTCGATTATGGTTATCGCCGTCGTGTTGTCTGTCGGGGTGATGCTGTTTGCCGCCAAATCCATCGGCGCCTTCGTGGACAACAACCCGACGATCAAGATGCTTGCCTTGGCATTTCTTCTGCTGATCGGTTTTACCCTCATGGCGGAGGGTTTCGGCGTCCACGTGCCCAAGGGTTACATCTATTTTGCCATGGCGTTTTCTGTCAGTGTTGAGCTCCTGAACATCCGCCTCCGGAAGAGCAGGGAAACCGCGGCCATCCGTCTGAGCAAGAAGATCTCCGAGGACGGCAACCCGGCGTGAACGCGGACCTTCCTGCGGAACAGGGAAAAAGATCGGAAAAGGAAGCGCGCCAGACACGAAAAGGCATCGGATATCGAGGACATATCCGAAATGGCCGTAGCGGCTTTCGAGAACCACCCGCACAGTAACAACACAGAGCAGTATATCGTCAGCGCCTTGCGGATCGCCGGCGCCTCCATAAAATAATATGCCTTGACTTTGCCGGGGATCGGCGTAAGCTCAAAAGTACATATTGATAGATTCAGAAAAAACGAACAGTTGACCGTTCCGCTGCGGAACGGATGTCGAACTCCCAGCCCTGTCTCTGATGATGTGACGGGGTTTTTTTATTTTAGAATGGCGAGGAATCCAAGGCTGGTGGATTTCCGCAAAGGAGGCGTAAAATGAACATCCATTTGGTGGAACCGTTGAACAATTTTGTGAAACTGAAAGACAATGTGTGGGAAAGCGGTTCCTGGGGACTTGACGAGGACCTGGCCAAGAAGCTGGTCGGGGGCGAAATCTATTTTCATAAAAAACGGCAAGAACCCTCTTTTTATGGTGGAACAATCCTCGGGTATCGGGTGCATCAGGATGACGAAGATCAGGGGCGCATTGTTTTTCAACTCCAGCATCGTGCGTCATGCAGAAATGTCAGCACGAACAAGTCGGGCTGGATCAAAAATGTAAAGATCATAGAGCAGGTGGAGCCGTAGAAACGGGGCTGGTGGACAAGCCTCCAAAAAAAAAGCCGGGAGAGCGCTCCCGGCTTTTTTTCCCTATTCTGTAACACGCCATCCCAAGGGGCTGTCCCGCGAACACCGGCGAGGGAGTCCTGTGGACGTATCAAGGGGCGACGTTTTTTGTGGACCGGACTCCTTTATGCCACGTATTTCTGGACGCCCTTCAGGGCGGCTTCCGCATCCTTTACCATCGTTTGCACCAGATCATCGACCTTGGGCATATCGTTGATGCGCTGGGCGCCCTCTCCGGCGGCCATCAGGGCCTTTTCCTTGTTGCCTTCGTAAACGGCCTTGATGGATTCGACTTCGAATTCAATCAAGGACATATCGATGGTGGTGTAGTCATCCGGCGTGCCGAGGAACACACCAGGCGATTTCTGGAGGGTGTTCTTGGCATGCTCATCGCTCCGGGGGGTCTTCAGCCAGCGGGCGGGCCCGACAAAGCCGCGGGCTACGAGGGTGCCCCGGTCTCCGGCGGCGACGACGCCTTCCTTCCAGATCTGATGAAAATCGCTCTCCTGTGTGGCCAGGAACCGGGTTCCCATCTGTGCGCCGTCGGCGCCCAGAACCAGGGCTGCGGCCAGGGTTTTCCCGTCGCAGAATCCGCCGGCGCCGCATACGAGGGTATTCTCATCGGAAACGGCCTCGACGACGGCGGGCAGAAGGATCATGGAGTGGACCGGTTCCCAGGAGGTGTGGAAACCACCCTCATGGCCGGAGGCGACGATCACATCCACGCCCGCCTTCTTGCAGCGCAGGGCGCCCTTGACGGAGGGAACGACGTGCATCCAGGTGAACCCGGCGCCCTTGATCTTGTCCTTCCAGCCCACGGGGTCGCCGGCGGAGGTGAAGATGACCTTGAAGTTGTTCTTCATGTCAGGGTTTTCCTCACGGACCCGAATGGCCGTGTCGATCATGATCTCGGAGTACTGTTTCAGCTCCGCCGACACCATGACGTTGATGCCGAAGATACCGCCCTTGTCCTTGACCAACCGGTAGGTCCGTTTCAGAACACTCTCCAGCACCGTGGCCATATCGTCGTCACGATTCGCTTCGCCGCTGTCCACAAAGGCGTTGTAGACCCAGGGCTGGTCCTGCTTGTTGAAGAGACCGCTGGTGGAAAGAAGCCCCAGAACACCTGCATTGGCTGCTGCGACGCAGAGGTTGTTGTTGCTGAAAGGACCCATGCCGGCCTGAATGATGGGATAGCGAATCCCCACCTTCTCACAAAGTCTCGATTTGATCATGAAAATATCCTCCTGTTTTGATTTGGTGTATGCTTTCTATGCTGTGACATAAACGAAAGAAACTTGTCTGTCAACCGGAAATGTGCTTAAAAAACCAAGTGGCCATAAAATATTTTTCACCATTTTCGAGGTTAAGAATGGTTATCAGGGGATAAAACCTATGCCGGGTTCTTCATTCCTTGCGGTCCAGCTTCCGTTTCAGGAGATCTCCCAGGGACCCGAGGGTAGTGGGGGTATTGCCCATATAGTCCCGGTAAGAATCTTCCGGCTCCCTAACAACCTTTACCGTAACGGGATCTTCGGTTTCGGCCGGCGCAAAGGACAGGGAGATTCGTTTTTTCCCGGGATCAACGGCATCGATCTTCACTTCCAGGGTGTCGCCCAGTTTCACGGCATCCCGGGGATGGGCGATCCGGCGGCCGCGGCCCAGCTTGGAGATGTGCATCAGGCCGTCGATACCGGGACGGAGGTTCACGAAGGCGCCGAAGGCGGTCAATCGTACAACGACGCCCGTATGGAGGCTGCCTTCGGGGTAGAGGGTCGTCACCTCGTCCCAGGGGTCGGCCAAGGTCTGTTTCAGCGAAAGGCTGATGCGGTTGTTTTCCCAATCCAGCCTGGTAATGAGAACCTCCAGGACCTGGCCGACCGAGAGGCGCTCCTGGATGTCTTCCACGCGATCCCAACCGATTTCCGAGATCGGCAAAAGCCCCTGGATGCCACCGATATCCACAAAGGCGCCGAAGTCCCGGATCGAAACGATGGTCCCCGATACGCGCATGCCTTCCTGGAGAGAGGTCCGCAATACCTCTTCGTCTTTCTTTCGTTGTTCTTCGAGCAGGGCCCGGCTGGACAGGATGATGTTACGTCCTCTTTCGCCGAACTCGGTGATGCGGAAGGCCATCCGCCGGCCGATGTAATCCTGTCCCTTGTCGACGCGTTGGAGCCCCATTTGGGAAAAGGGACAAAACCCCCGCATATCCCCGGCCAACTTGATTTCGAAGCCTCCCTTGATCTCCTTTTCCACCACCCCTTCGATGGGGATACCGCTTTTCCAAACCTCTTCCATGTGGTTGCGGGCGGAGTTCCCTGCACCGATCCGGGTCGTAAACAGTTTCTCGTTTGCCCGGGAGGACAGGAAGTAGGCAGAGATTGTCTCTCCTTCCTGGATGGTCACATGGCCTTCTTCGTCAGCGAGTTCCTTACGGTCCAGATATCCTTCACTCTTGCCTCCCAGATCGAGAAAGATCCATTCCGGGGTAATTTTGACCACCGTCGCCTCAACCTTCTGTCCAGGTTGTAAATAATCCCGCTTCACCTCTGTTTGTTCAAACATCTCGGCAAAGCTCAGTTCTTCGTTCATCTCGTTTTCTTCAACCATCTTTGTCTCTTCCGTCCTTGCTGTGTATTGAATTGCCTTGTCTTTCCGGCCTGCGCCAAAAGAGAATCTGCTTACTAAAGATCAACTCCATTGTCAATGGAATGAACAGCTCCGCCGGAATTCCTCCGGTAGGACGCCGTCAGGGGCGCATCGATCCGGATTGGAGAAAACGGACATGCCAGGCGTAGGCCTCGTCCAGCAACATGGGGATATGGCCGCCCACTTTCTGCCGGGCCCGCTGCAGATAATCCCACAGCAAGGGACGGAAGTCCGGATGGGCGCAGTTTTCAATGATTCGGGGGGCCTTTTCCCTTGGATCCAGTCCCCGCAGATCCGCGAGTCCCTGTTCCGTCACCAGGATATGGATCTCGTGTTCTGTATGGTCGACATGGGATACGTGGGGTACGACACAGGAGACGGTCCCGTTTTTGGCAAGGGACGGGGTCATCATGACGACCAGGGCGGCGCTCCGGGAAAAATCACCCGATCCGCCGATTCCGTTTACCATGGTGTTTCCCAGTACATGGGTGGAATTGGCATTGCCGTAGATATCCACCTCGATGGCGGTGTTCATGGACACCAGACCAAGTCGGCGGGCAATCTCGGGATGGTTGCTGATTTCCTGGGGGCGCAAGACGATCTTCTCCCGGTATGTGCCAATGTCGCTGTGGAACCGGATCAATCCCCGGGGCGACGGAGAAAGGGACGTGCCGGAGGCGGCGTTGATCCTGCCGGCATCGATGAGGTCGAGAACGGCGTCCTGGAGAACCTCCGACCAGATATTCAGAGCCCGGAAGGGACTCTCCTCGATGCCTGCCATGACTGCATTGGCCAGAGCGCCGACGCCGGATTGGAGGGGAGGGAGGGTGGTCCCGAACTCCTTTTCAAAGAAACGGATCAAATGACCGGCGATGGCCCTTGCGGAATCGTCCATCGGGGCCAGATCGCGAACCCGGTCCGGAAGGTCACAGGGTACGATGGCCACGATTTTTTCCGGGTCGCAGGGGATATAGGAGGCGCCGATGCGTTGGTTGCATTCCGTCAATGGCAGGGGGAGGCGAGAGGGTGGGTTCTCCGGAAGGTAGATATCGTGCATGCCCATGAGAGCCAGGGGCTGGGTGGTATTGATTTCAACCACGACCTTCCGGGCCTGCTGGACATACACCGGGGCGTTGCCGACGGCGGTGGAGGGTACGATACCGCCATTCTCGAGGATGCAGACGGCCTCGACGATGCAGATGTCCATGGGCCCAAGGTATCCGTAGCGGAGCTGCTGGGCCACCTGGCTCAGATGGATGTCCATGAACAGGGTATCGCCCCGGTTGATACGCCGGTTGATGTGTTTCCCCGTCTGGTACGGGTAGCGGCGGGCGATCATGTCCAGTTCCGCCCAGGTTTCGTCCAGCTCCAAACCGACAGACGCCCCCGTTCCCAGGGTGAGACGGATGTTCTGGCCCTGCCGAACCCGTTCCGCCAGGGCAAGGGGAACGGCCTTGGGATAGCCGCAGGGCGTAAAACCACTCGTTCCCACATGCATCCCGTCGTCGATCATGGCGGCAGCCGTCGCGGCATCGCAAATTCTGTTCCGAAGACCGTGTCTCCGGACACGGGAAACAATGTCCATAGGGAATCCGCCGGGGTCTGAAGAAGAGGCCTCCTCCCCGGCTGATCAGAGGAGGAGGCGCATGCCTTATGCCATTATTCGATCAGGATCAGGAGCTGGTCCGCACTGACCGATTCACCTTCTTTGACCTTGATTTCTTTCACCGTGCCGTCGGAAGTGGAGAAAATGGGGTTTTCCATCTTCATTGCCTCCAGGGTAATCAGCTCATCATCCTCTGCGACCTTGTCCCCGACATTGACCAGGATCTTTGCCACCTTCCCCGGCATGGGGGCTGTAATTTCCGTACTCATGAATTTTTTCCTCCCTTCAAAATATGTTGTTTATCCATACATTCATCCCCTGTCCGATCCGGGGAAACAAAAAACATGGCCCAGCAGGGAAAGATTCTCCTCATCACAGGGGAATATTCCCGTGTTTTTTCCAGGGACGGTTTTCCGTCTTGTTGGCCAGCATCCTCAAGGCGGTGATGATCTGGGGCCTGGTATCCCGCGGATCGATGACCTGTTCGATCAGTCCATGTCCGGCCGCCTGGTAAGGATTGGCAAAATTCTCTACATATTCGGCTATTTTTACTTTTCTTGCGTCGTCATCTTCCTTGCGGAAGATGATGTTGGCCGCCCCCTCGGCGCCCATAACGGCGATCTCCGCCGAGGGCCACGCCATGACGATGTCGGTGCCGGCCTGGCCGCTGCACATGCCCAGGTAGGCGCCACCGTACGCCTTCCGGATGACGATGGTGATCTTCGGCACCGTCGCCTCGGGGTAAACGTACAGGAGTTTCGCCCCATGGCGGATGATCCCGCCATACTCCTGGTTTGTTCCCGGCAGGTAACCCGGGACATCGACGAAGGTCAGCAGGGGGATGTTGAAGCAATCACAGAAACGGATGAACCGGGCGGCCTTGTCAGAGGAGTTGATATCCAGGCACCCCGCCATGACCAAGGGCTGGTTGGCGATGATGCCTACGGTCCGACCCTCCATCCGGGCAAAACAGGTGATCATGTTGGGGGCAAACAGCCTTTGGCTTTCATAGATTTCCCCGTGGTCCACGACCAGCTTGAGGAGCTTCTTCATATCGTAGGGGCGGTTGCTCTGGTCCGGAACGATCTCTGTCAGTTTTTCTTCGCGGCGGTCGACGGGATCGTCACAGACCAGGACCGGGGGTTTATCTTTGAAGCTGGCCGGCAGAAACGACAGCAGCCGTTTGATCTGATCGATGCAATCCTCGTCGCCCTCGGCCATGAAATGGGCGACGCCGCTTTTCGAGTTGTGGGTCATGGCCCCGCCCAAGTCGATGGCCGTGACCTCTTCGCCCGTTGTCGCCTTCACGACCTGGGGACCGGTGATGAACATCTGGGCATAGTCCTTCTTGACCATGTAGATAAAGTCCATCAAGGCCGGTGAATACACGGCGCCTCCCGCCGAAGGCCCCATGATGGCGCAGATTTGGGGAACGACGCCGGAGGCCATGGTGTTTTTGTAGAAGATTCGTCCGTAACCGGCCAGGGAGTCTACCCCTTCCTGGATACGGGCCCCACCCGAATCGTTCAGGCCGACGACCGGAGCGAGGGCCGTAACGGCCCGATCGAGACACTTGCAGATCTTCAAGGCATGCATCTCACCCAGGGAACCGCCGACAGCGCTGAAATCCTGGGCATAGGCGAACACGGTACGTCCGTTGACCGTTCCATAGCCGGTAACGACGCCCTCTCCGGGGACCTCCGTCTTTTCCATGTCGAAATTCGTACACCGATGCTCCACAAATTTGTCGAGTTCGACAAAGCTGCCTGCATCGAAGAGAAGGGCCAGGCGTTCGCGGGCCGTCAGTCGACCGGTGGCCCGCAGCTTCTCCAAAGCCTTCTCTCCGCCACCCTTCTCGATCTTGTCCGATTTGTCTTTCAGTAATGCGAGTTTTTCCTTGTTGGTCACGTCGTTGCCGCCCCTTTCAAACGTTGCTTGAATCTCTTACGATCGTTCACTGATTTCCAGCAGAATGCCGCCTGTGGATTTGGGATGGAGAAAGGCGATCCTGGCGCCCCCGGCGCCGTAACGGGGTTTTTCGTCAATGAGACGGACACCCTTTTCCCGGAGTTCCGCCAGGGCTTCGTCGATGTTTTCCACGCGTAGCGCGATGTGCTGGATTCCCTCGCCGTTCTTTTCGATATGGCGGGCAATGGGGCCGTCGGGGCTGGTGGATTCGAGCAGCTCTATTTCGGCTTCACCTGTGGGGAAAAAGGCGACGCGCACCTTCTGCTCAGCCACTTCTTCCGTCCCGGCGGATTCGAGACCCAGGAGTTCGTAAAACTTCATGCTCTCCGCGAGGTTTTTGACGGCAATACCGATATGATCGATCTTGAGGATTTTCATGGTCCGTCTCCTTACATAAAATGGGTCCCTCAGGTCAAGAGGGATTGTTTTTCAAAAAAGCCAGCATCCGGGATGCTGCCGATGTCGGGGTCATGGTTCCCGTTTCAATGGCCCGGACCATCTCGGGTACCAGGCGGACAATGGCTTCCCGCCCAAAGAACCAGTCTGCGAGTCCCTCACGGACCAGGAACCACATCCAATCCAGGGCCTGCTCCCGCCGTTTTTTCTCGAATTCCCCGGATGCCGTCATGATGTCCCGATGGTCGCAAACGACGTCCCAGATCTTCCCCAGCCCGTCACCGGTCAGGGCACTGCATGCCAGCACCGGCGGCGTCCAACTCCGCGACGCGGGATTGAGGAGATGAAAGGCCACCTCATACTGGCGACGGGCCATCAGGGTCCGTTCCACATTGTCCCCATCGGCCTTGTTCACCGCGATCGCGTCTGCCAGCTCCAGAACGCCTTTCTTGATACCCTGGAGTTCGTCACCGGCGCCGGCGATCATCAGGACGAGAAAGAAATCGACCATGGAAGCGACGGTGACCTCCGATTGCCCGACGCCGACCGTTTCCACAATGACGACGTCGAAACCGGCAGCCTCACAGAGGAACAGGGTCTCCCGTGTTTTTCGGGCCACGCCGCCCAGGGTTCCTCCGGAGGGGGACGGCCGGATGAAGGCCCTGTCGTTGGTTGCCAGTTTTTCCATACGGGTCTTGTCGGCCAGGATGCTGCCGCCCGTCTTGGGGCTGCTCGGATCGACAGTCAGGACGGCAACCCGATACCCCTTCTCCGTCAACAGGGTGCCGAAGTTTTCAATAAAGGTGCTCTTCCCGGCCCCAGGAAGGCCGGTCACGCCCAGGCGGATCGCCTTGCCCGTATAGGGGATCAGCCGGTCGAGGATTTCCCGGGACATCTCCTGATGGGCCGGGAGGGTACTTTCGATCAGGGTGATCGCCTTGGCGATCCTCCTCCGGTCGCGTTTCAGGACCCCTTCGATGTACGTCTCGATGTCCGGGCGATCCATTGTTCAGGCTGCCGGGAGGTGCTTCTCTTCCAGCATGGCAAGAACCTTGTCCGCCGACGTCGTAATGGCCGTTCCGGGTCCGTAGATGCCCTTGACACCCCGTTCGGACAGGAACGCGTAGTCCGTTGCCGGAATGACGCCGCCTGCGATCACGAGAATTTCTTCGCCGCCCAGCCTTTTCAATTCCTCCACCAGGAGGGGAACGAGCGTCTTGTGTCCTGCCGTCAGGCTCGAGGCCCCAACCACATGGACGTCGTTCTCAACGGCCATGCGCGCCGCCTCCTCGGGGGTCTGGAACATGGGACTGATATCGACATCGAAGCCGAGATCCGCAAAGGCTGTGGCAACGACCTTCATCCCCCGGTCGTGGCCGTCCTGCCCCATTTTGGTGACGAGGATGCGGGGACGGCGGCCGGTTTCTTTGAGAAATCGCTCTGTCCGCTGCCTCAGGGAGGTCATGACCTCGCTGTCGCCGTATTCCGAGGCATAGGCCCCGGAGATGACCCGGGTGGTTGCCACATACCGCCCAAAGACCTTTTCGATGGCATCGGAGATCTCGCCGACGGTGGCCCGGAGTCGCACGGCCTCAATAGACGCCTCCAGGAGATTGCCTCCCTGTTCCGCCACCCGGGTCAGTTGTTCCAGCGCCCGGGCGACAGCCGCCGAATCTCTTGTTGCCTTGATCTCCCTGAGGCGGGCGATCTGTTCGTCCCGGACGGTGCTGGACACCTCGAGGACATCTACGGCCGCTTCATCGGCGATACGGTACTTGTTGACACCGACAATGACGTCCTTGCCCTGGTCGATCCGTGCCTGTCTTCTCGCCGCAGACTCCTCGATACGCATCTTCGGCATCCCCGTCTCGATGGCCCGGGCCATCCCGCCAAGTTCTTCGATCTCCGCCATGATCTTCCTGGCCTCCCGGATGATGGCGCCGGTCAGGGCCTCGATATAATACGAACCGCCCAGGGGGTCCACGACGTGGCAGATCTGCGACTCTTCCTGGATGATGATCTGGGTGTTGCGGGCGATGCGCGCCGAAAACGGCGTGGGCAGGCTGATGGCCTCGTCGAAGGAGTTGGTGTGGAGGGATTGGGTTCCTCCCAGGGCGGCGGCCAGGGCCTCCAGGGTCGTGCGGATGATGTTGTTGTAGGGGTCCTGCTCCGTCAGGCTCCACCCCGATGTCTGGACATGGGTCCGCAGGACCTTGGAACGGGGGTTGGCCGGGTTGAACTCGCTGACAATCGAATGCCAGAGATAGCGGGCCGCCCGGAGCATGGCAATCTCCATGAAAAAGTTCATCCCGACGCCGAAGAAGAAGGAGAGACGGGGGGCAAAATCGTCGATCTTGAGTCCACCGTCGATCGCGGCCCGGATATACTCTTTGCCGTCGGCCAGGGTAAAGGCCGTTTGCAGCACCGAGTTGGCCCCGGCCTCCATGATATGGTAACCGCTGATAGAGACCGTGTTGTAACGGGGCATGTGGCGGGAGCAATAGGCGATGATGTCCGAGACGATGCGCATGGAGGGGCGGGGAGGGTAGATGTAGGTGTTGCGCGTCAGAAACTCCTTGAGGATGTCGTTCTGGATGGTTCCCGCCAACTGATCCTGTTTGACGCCCTGCTCCTCCGCAGCGACGATATAGCCCGCCAGGATCGGCAGGACGGCGCCGTTCATGGTCATGGAAACGGAGACCTTCTCCAGGGGAATCTGATCGAAGAGGATCTTCATGTCCTCTACGGAGTCGATGGCGACGCCGGCCTTGCCTACGTCACCGGCCACGCGGGGATGGTCCGAGTCATAACCGCGGTGGGTCGCCAGATCAAAGGCCACCGAGAGTCCGGTTTGTCCCGCAGCAAGATTCTTCCGGTAGAATTCGTTCGATTCCCGTGCCGTGGCGAAACCGGCGTACTGGCGGATCGTCCAGGGCTGGTTGGCATACATGGAGGCCGTTGGGCCCCGCAGGTACGGGGCGATTCCCGAAAGGGTGTTCACGAAGTCCAGTCCTTCCAGGTCCAGGGCGGTGTAGATCGGCTTTACGGGAATTCCTTCCGGCGTATCCCAGGTAAGGCTATCGAGGGGTTTTCCTTTCAACTCCTTGACCGCCAGATCCCTCCATCTGTTGGTATGGTCATTTTCTGCCATTGCAACCTCCTCGCATGCACCCTGAGCACCAGGGGTAATGGCGCGGCGCGCTCCCTCTCCGAAATCGGCGCCGCGAAATGTCTTTGAATGTACGCTACCTCAAGAACCCCCTCTGTGCAATGCGTTCTGCAGGAGATCGCACCTCAGAAGGCATCCGGCCCCGGTTGCGGATAGCTGCCCGTCCGCCCTCGGAAATATGCCGCAAACACCCTCCGTGTTTGTCCTATGCATTACCCCAGGAGCCCGTTCTGGATGGCGTACAGGGTGATCTCGACGTTGTTTTTCAGGTTCATTTTTTCCAGGATGTTCATCCGGTACGTACTGATGGTCTTGACACTGAGGGCGAGTTCGCGTGCCATGTCTGCGGCGCTCATACCGGAGGCAATCAAAAGCAGTACCTGGTACTCGCGATCCGTCAGGGCCTCGTGGGGCATTTTGTTCCCATCCCGGGACACGTAATAGGTGAGCGCCTCCGCCATGGCCGCGCTGATGTAGCGCCCCCCCCCGGCGAGCTTGCGGATCGCCGACAGCAGGTCCGTGGGGGCGCTGGTCTTGGTCAGGTATCCCGAGGCCCCTGCCCGGAAGGCCCGGACGGCGAACTGTTCCTCCGGATACAT
>Ga0351879_1076_pt1 | contig 22044 bp, 19 predicted proteins | sample BONcelFGM3001D15_FD_206782 | JGI IMG/M metagenome (GOLD analysis project Ga0351879, IMG submission 206782) | Enriched cells from coal bed in the Powder River Basin, Montana, United States - BONCAT cells FGM rep3 HSBNCT.FGM.300.1.D15 ... | reverse complement strand
GATGGTGTCCAGGCCGTGGTTTTTGCCGTGGATGGTGGTGGCGAGCAGGTGGTTGGAGCCGATGCCGCCCAGGGTGAGCAGTTTTTTAAAATGGAGTTTCTGCGCGTGTGCGATGAGGAATTCGAGCTTGCGCACCTTGTTTCCGCCGTACTGGGTGTTGCTGAGGTCGTCGCGCTTGATGAACACAGAGCCCGCGCCCAGGGCTTTGGCCAGGGCCCGGCATTCGTCTGCGGGTGTGGGGAAATCACCTATGGGCGTCCAGGGGATACGGCCCCTTAGCTTGGGAAATTCTTCAAAAATGACTGGTTCGGAATATGTTGTTTCAGCCATGGCTTGTTGCGCCTCCGTGGGGGTCAGTTTTCAGCCGGATACATTATAGCACCATAAAGCGCCATGAACCACGGAAAACAGCACGCGGGGCATGGAAATACCGCGGGCGGCAAGGGCCATTAACCCTGGAGTTTTGTGATGGTGTCGAGGAAGGCGTCGATTTCAAAGGGCTTGGAGAAGTACCCGTCGGCGCCGGCTTCGCGGGTGATAAGCTCGAGTTCGGAGGGGAGTTTTGCACTGAGGAAGAAGATGTGCACGCCTGAGAAAGCGCGGTTTGCCCGGATGCGCAGGCAGATATCGAGCCCGCTGCTGTCCGGAAGCTGCACATCCAGGAGCACGAGATCGGGTATGGTTTTTTGCAGCGCCTTGAAAGCCTCATTTTCGTCACTTGCGGTGAGCACGTCAAATCCTTCGGAGTAAAGGAGGCTTTCCACGAAGTCCAGGAAATCGGGATCGTCGTCCACCACGAGCACGGAGCGCACGGACTGGGTTTCGTGGTATTCGCGCATTTCCTTGACGGGCAGGGAAACCAGGAAGGAGCTGCCTTGATCGGGGGTGGATTTCACGGTGACGGCGCCGCCGTGCGCGTGCACGAAATCCTTGACGATGCTGAGGCCCTTGCCCATGCCGTCGCTGAGCGGGTGGCGGCCCTGGCGTAATTGATAGAAGGGTTTGAATATGTTTTCGATCTCCGAGGGGTCGATGCCCACGCCGCTGTCGTGTACTCCCAGAACCACGGACCCGTTTTCAAGGGACGCGGTGACCTTGAAGTTAAGGCGGTCGCGCTGCGAATACTTGACTGCATTTTCGAGCAGGTTGTCGAGCACCTGGCGGACATCCCGGTGTGGCCGCAACTGCCCAAACGCGGATTCATCGAGGGCATGTGCCCGCAGTACTCCGAGGGCCTGCCAGCGGTACATCTGGACGAGCGGGAAGATAAAATCTCCGTGGACACGGGCCACGATCTGCCCGGACATATGGAAAAATTTTATGAACACTATATGAACGAAGACCTGGCCCCGTTCGCCATAAGCGAACACGCCGCGCCCGGCCTGTTCGCATACGTCAAGCGCCTCAAAGGCAGCTCAGGCATTGTTGCGGCCAAGGGACACACCACCGGGCCCGTGACCTGGGGCCTCACCGTGGCCGACCAGGACAAACGCGCGTCCTGGTACAACGACATGCTGCGCGACGGCATCGTCAAAGGCCTGGCCCGCAAAGCCGCCTGGCAGGTGCAGCAGCTCAAGGCCGTGAACGAACGCGTGATCATCTTCGTGGACGAGCCCTACCTGCAAAGTTACGGCTCCGCAGCCGTGCCCCTGCGCGAAGACGAAACCGTGTCCGCGCTCAACGAGGTTATGGAAGGCATTCACGGAGGCGGCGCGCACGCCGGCATCCACGTGTGCGGCAACACGGACTGGGGCATGATCACACGCACGCAAACCGATATCATCAACTTCGACGCGTTCGAATACGCGCAGGCCATTTCCCTTTTCTACAGGGAAATCGGCGGCTTTCTGGAAAAAGGCGGCATCCTGGCCTGGGGCATCACGCCCAGCACAAGCGCCATCGACGGCGTAAACCGCGACGGGCTCGTGGCCGATCTGCGGCGGGGGTTCGGCCTGCTTATTAAAAAAGGTATTCAAGAAGATCTTATCCTGGACCGCGCTCTCATCACCCCGAGCTGCGGGGGCGGGTCCCTGACCGTGGAACAGAATCTCAAAATGCTCGAATGCACCGCGGGCGTGTCCCGCGTACTCCGAGGTGACAAGTAATGAACACCCCTGCCCGTTCCCTGACGAGCGCCCGGCTCCTGTACGCCCTGGTTTTCTGCACGCTCCTGGCCGCAGCCCCGGCCTGCGCCAAATCCGCGCCCGGGCCAGACGGCGAACTCATCAAAAAACCATCGTCGAGCAATCCAAAAACATGGCCGTGTTCGAGGTTACCTATTGGAGCACGGGCCTGCGCGTCAAAGGCTTCCTGTTCCAGGACCCCCAGCGCATGAACATAAACCTGCCCGGCGTGGTGTTCAACCACGGGGGCGTGGACGGCGTGCCGCGCCTCACCAAAGAGCGCTGCAAGCAGCTCGTGGCCAAAGGCTACGTGGTGTTTGCGCCCAGCTACCGCGGCGAAGGCGGATCCGAGGGGGAAATCGAAGTGGCGGCCGGCGAAGTGGACGACGCCATCAACGGCGGAATAATGCTCCAGGCGTGGCCCGGCGTGGATAAGGACCGTATCGCCATGGCCGGCACCAGCCACGGCGGCATCATCTCCCTGCTCGCCGCCACGCGCGTGCAGTACAAGGCGGTCATCTGCGCATACGGCGTAACCAACACCAGCACATGGTACCACAACCACCTGATCGCCAAAGGCATGGACGTATCCGACCCGCTGAGCGTGAAGGTGTACGGCAAATACCCTGACGGGCTCAAGCCCCAGGCGTTCCGCAGCCGCGCCCCGGCCCTGGACGCCGACAAAATCAACGCACCCATATTATTGCTTTACGGAGACAAAGATGATGTCGTGCCCGTGAGCCAGGGCCTGGAAATGAAGACCGCGCTTGAAAAGCTCAAAAAGCCCGTAAAAATGCTCGTGATCAAGGGCGCCACCCACGGCTTCATATTCCGTTTCGAATCCGGAAAAACCAAATCCGAACGCGCCATGGCCAAACAGGCGTGGGATGAACTGCTGGCTTTTCTGACGAAAAACATGAAATAACCCGGCGCCATTTCAGCCGCAAACGGAGCGTTAACTTATCCATGCCTGACATTCGTGTAAGTCCAAAAGGCTTCACAATGCATGAGTTTCTCAAATCGGCCACTACAGGCAACAGCCCGCCCACACCAGACATCATTGACAACACCTTTGGCAGGCTGCTTCCGCGTCCCATCGGCCTTATCAACATTGACGTATCCTCACGCTGCAATCTCAAATGTGTGATGTGTCCGCTGTGGAGCGAGCAGCGGACACAATCCATCCATGGCGGGTTCATGGATTTCGCGTTGTTTGAAACCCTGCTTGGCAAAGTCATGCGCGGCGCCCCCAAGGCAAGCATCAGCCTCACGCCGCGCGGTGAACTGTTCTGCCACCCGCGCGCCATGGATATCTGCCGCGCCGTGCGCAAAACCCAATACCCGCTTTCCTTTATTACAAACGCCACCCTGCTGACCGATGAAATCATTCGGGAATTATTCACCCTCGAAACCCGGGAAATCCGTGTCAGCGTTGACGCGGCCACACCGGAAACGTACACTGCCGTGCGGGGCAGTGACAAACTGCACCGCGTGTTTCACGCCATTCAAACCCTCAGCCGCATGAACGCCGAGCGTCCGCCCGAAACCCGCATCAACGTAATTCTGAACTTCGTGCTGCAGGACCTCAATGCGCACGAAGCCGAACCATTCCTCCAATTCTGGGCTCCGTTTGTCAACAGGGTGGCTTTTTTGAAATGGCAGACAGATGTCAATTCCCCACTTGACAGCAAAGCAATAAATAAGGGGTTTCCGGCGCCGGCCCGATACCCCTGCATCTCCCCATGGCTCCACACCTATGTTGATTTTGAGGGGAACGTCTATCCGTGCTGCGCCGATGGATTTGTCACCATGGACATGGGAAACCTTAAGGAACAGCCCTTGAAGGATATCTGGCTTGGAGAACCCTATATGGAGTTGCGCCGCGCACTCCTGAAGGGCGATTTTTCACAGCACCCCACCTGTGCACGCTGCACGAACTGGAACATGAGCATCCGAAGAAATCCAATAAAACAAGGAGGCATGAATTATCTGCTCACAGAAGATGTCTACGCCTTCTCACTCATTAACGAAAAGCCCAAATCGCTTGTGCCCATGACCATGGACGGCTACATCAAGCGCATCGGGGAATTAATGGACGCGTCGCAACATACCGGCGCGGGTCTTAATTTCGTAAACAATCCCTGACGCAGCGCTTCAGCGCCCCGTCCGGTCTTCCACCTTCAACTGCAGCACGATGTGGCCCCAGCCGCCGCATTTCACGCCCACGTCAAAACACCCGGTTTCCTTGAAACACATGGTGTTGGGATCCGCACCCGCGTAGATAAGTTCGTTAGCCGCGAAAATGACTTTCTCCAACCCGGATAAAGCGTAAATGCAGATGCGTTTCGGGTTGAGTTTTGTCAACAGGTTGCCCGCTCCGTCGAACACAATCCGGTCGCCCACTTTGTGCCCGCTGTTGCAGTTGCAGGATTCCACCACCTCGAACACCAGGGTCTTGTTCATCAGCTCGGCGCCCTTTTCCATGACCACGGTGTTTTTGGGGTTGTCGCGGAAAAGCTTCATCTCCCCGTCCGTGTACCCCAGGTGCTGCTGCATTGCCGCCCACATTTGTTCTGGAACCGCCATGTTGATCCCCCTTTCTGTTTGCTGATATCCAGCGAGGAATTTGTTGAAAAACCCATAAATCCTTTTTTCCAATTCCCAAAAAGCAATCCGATAGAAGCGATTCCGCCAGTTTTATGGCGGAATCGCGGCCCCATAGTTTTGGGGAAGGCGCGGCGCAGCCGCAACCAGCCCCTATGCTTTTATGCCTTTGCCTTGCCCTATGCTTTTTCTTTTTGCGCGCGCTCCATGGCAATGAGGGCCGCGCCCAGGGCGCCGGCGATTTGCGGCTCCTCCGGGATATTGATTTTCGCGCCCGTGCGCTTTTCCAGGCTGTGTACGATGCCGGTGTTTTTTGCCACGCCACCGGTCATGGTCACATGGGGCACAAGGCCCACGCGGTCAATCATGCCGCCCACACGGCTGCAGATGGCCGCGTGAATACCGTTGATGATATCCTCCTTGGGCTGGGCCTGCGCCACAAGGGAAATCACTTCGGACTCGGCGAACACCGTGCACATGCTGCTGATCTCAATCTTGCTTTGAGACTTGAACGACAGCGGGCCCATTTCTGCAAGCTCGATTTCCATGGCGCGGGCCATGACTTCGAGGAACCGGCCTGTGCCGGCCGCGCACTTGTCGTTCATTGCGAAATCAATGACCTTGCCCCCGTCCTCGAGCTTGATCACTTTGCTGTCCTGGCCGCCGATATCGATGATGGTGTGCGTGTTGGGAAACAGCGCATACGCGCCGCGGCCGTGGCAGGTTATCTCGGTGACGGCCTTGTCCGCGAACGGCACACTGATGCGGCCGTAGCCCGTGGCCACGATGTAGCCGAGATCCTGTTTTGTAATGCCCGCCTTTTCCAGGGTTTCGTTAAAGCACTTCTCCCCGGACAACTTGCTGTTCGCGCCCGTGGGGATTATGGTATACGCTACCATCTTCCCCTTATCATCAACAATCACCGTGTCCGCGCTCAGCGACCCGATATCTATTCCCGCATAGTACATTGGTTTTCTCCTTTTACTTTCCCTGTCCGTTGCCTCAGAGCATTTCCATGAACGCTTCGAGGCGGGTCAGCAACTGGCCCTCGGAAAAATTGCGCTCGTCCACGCAGTCCACATCCAGGTGGATAACGGGCACATTCACGGTGGTCAGAACATCTTTGAACATGTTGCGCATGCCTCCGCTCTGGCGGCAGCCCCAGTGCGAGGGGTTCACGGCGCCGTGGCATTTAAACTCCACGGCCATTTTTTTCAAGAGGTCCAGGCGCCGGTCCGCCGGGCCGATGAGCGGGTGCGCCAGTTGCCTTTTGGCAAGCTCAACAAGCGGGTCGGCGCTCTCGTCCATGGGCTCCCAGAAAATATAATTCAACTCGTCGATGACCACGTTGGCGCCGTAATCGTCCTCAAGCTTTTTAATGAGGCTGTTGCGGAACTGGATGCGGTTCTGGATCCAAAGCAGGCGGAATTTCTCGTTGGCCAGGCCGGGGATGCCGTTGTCGTGCTTGTGCTGGAACTCGTCACGGTAAATTTTGGCCACCTCGACCGCGGCGTTGCTGCCGCCCAGCAGCACGTAGATGATGAAATTCTTCCAGTCGTCGCTGCGCGCGGGGCTGGGCGTGTTTTTGCAAAGATCCAGGGCCTCTACAATGTACTCGCGCGCCAGGTTATTGTTGTGCACGGCCGTGTGCAGCTTGTCCATATCCAGGGTGCGGCCGGTCTGGTCCGTGACAAAATCGATCATGGCGCGGTACTGCGTGACCAGGTAATCAAGAGATTCGGGCGTGTTCTCGTAGGGCGTGTGGATGAGGAAAACCTTTTTGCCGTAGATTTCGCCTACGCGGAGCAGGGCCTTGACCCCTCCGTCGCAGGGGAAGCTGGAGCCGATCAGCAAATCCGGCTCAGGGAACAGGCCCTGGCGCGCCGCGCCGATAATGGTGCGGTGATACGAGCAACTGTCCGTGGAATAGCCTTCGCTCTCGGCTTTCTCGAAATACGGGCGGCTCATGTTGTTGCCGGCCAGCATGGCGCCCACGAATTCGATAAAATTGCCAGCCACGCCCATGGCGTACAGGATTTCAAACGGCACGAACACCGTGGTCCAGGCAGAACCCCATTGGGGGTCGAACATGCGCCCGCCGATGCGCGCGATTTCATAGATGAACCGTCGGCGCGCCGTGACGTTTTCATCGAGCTTGCCCTTGAGCGCGACTTGCAGATCCGCAAAATATTGTTCAAGCATGGACATGTCTTAGTGGTCCTTTCAGAGATCGTCGCCGAGCACTTCGGCGAAAGCTTCGATGCGTGTCTTGAGCTGTCCCAGGCTGCCCAGTGTGCCGTCGCCCTCGAGGAACAGGGTGCTCAGGCCCGCGGCCTCGAGGCGCCGTTTCAGCTCGGGCACATCGTACAGCACGGTGTCGCAGAACTTGAGGGCATGGTGCACCACGCCCCGTGCGCCGAACGCCCTGGCGCGGTCAATCATGGCCTGGGCGCGCTCATCCATCATCATCATGCGCGCGCACGGCGGCTTGTCCAGGTAGCCTTGGGCCAGGTCCCGCAGCGGATCCGTGGTGTTGCCTACCGTGATATCAAAGAACCGGCTGCCCGTGCACATGTCTTCAAACACAACGTCCAGACCGCAGTCCTCCACAAATCCCACGACTTGGGGATTATGCGCGGGACTGCCGGCCATAATCACCCGGGGCCGGGACGCGCCAACGGGCGGTTCGGCGGCTCGTTTCTGTGCAAGCAGGGCCTGCATTGTCTGGTTCCACACAGCCGGGGGCGTGGTGTTGAACAGGCCCACCATGTTCACGGCCTCGCGCCCGCTCGCCTGGGGCGGCGCGCCCGTGCGCAGCGTGTTCAACTCGTGGAACAGGGACCGCGACGTGTTGTACAGCTTCACCGACTGCTTGATAACCGGATCGGCCACGTCGATATCGAATGAAGCCGCGAGCGCGTCGCGCAGTTTGGAGAACTCGTTGCGCAGGTAGCCGATATCCGCGTCACCGCGCCCTTTTGGCAAATCAATCACGTGGATGAATTTGGCGTCCGTGTATTTGGCCCAGGCATCGGCCAGGCGGCGCATGGCGTCGCACGAATTCACAAACACCGCGCCCTCAAGATTGCTGTACGCGCCGTCCAGGGCCGCATCCAGGCACGCGCGCACGTACTGGCACATATTCGGGTGCATGAGCCCGTCGGCCTTGCTGATGGCCCCGTAGTGGCCGGTTATGCGCACGGGCAGAAACCCGGCTGCGAGCAGGATTTCAAGGGGCGTGTAACTGCACAGCCACCCCAGTTTAGGGACCCCGGCCAGGGTCTGCGCCTGTTGCTGTGTGTGCTTGTCTGTCATGTGGCGAATCTCCATTTGGGCAAATATGGCGAACCCGGTGTCAATTGGTTTTTGTTTCCGCGGGCCGCTTCTGATTCCACTTCTTTGCGAAATTGCGATCCTTTTTAATAGCCGCTAAAAAATCCTGCAGCCACTCGAGCCGCGCGTCCTGGCTGCGGATGCCGTATTCGAGCAGCTTGATGCGATATGGATCCACATTCTTATCAACCATGCGTTCGCGCGCGGCGCGGAAATCTTCGAGCGTGGATTCCACCATCCGGATCTGGCGCTCCATCTTGGCCACCGCGCGTTTCTTGTCCATGTGGCGCAGGTAATTGCAGCGCGTGAAAAACTCGTCCTTGCGCATGAAATCGTAGCGCATGGACCGATCTTCGCCTTCGTCGGATTCGAGCCAGGCCGCGAACGCGGCGCGCCCGGCGTCCGTGATAAAATACTTGTGCCGGCTGGGCGCGCCCTCCCGGGGCACAATTTCCTTGCGGATCAGCCCCTCGGCCTCCATCTTTTTCAACAGCGGATACAACTGGCCGTCGTTGATGCCAAAGTCCGCAAACACCTTGCGGAACACCCGCTTCTTGAGATCGTACCCGTGTACCGGGCTTTCCATGAGCGAGCCCAGGATCATGCTTTTTGCAGACATGCGCGCGTCCTTTCCACTACCCTAACATACTTGTAAGCTATATTACCAATATGGTAATGGCTTTGTCAAGCCTCACACCCCGGCGCCATTGTGCGGCATCAAACAAATCTGTCTCTGCCAAAATAAATGTGCGCTCGCGCGGGATGCGGGTAAACATTTGCAGAGCCCGTTGCGCAAAATAAAGCCCGGGACCGGTTTGCGCGCCTGCTCCCGCGTCTGCTATGATCACGCAGTACCGCAATGCCTTGAGGAGGGAACACCCATGGCCCAGAAAAAACTGCCGGAATCCGGAATGGCGCAGGACGCCCTGTTCGCCGCGCTCACGGATATGAAGAAAAATGACATGCAATATCAGGACGGGCGCACGTTCTCGCTCATTTACAACGCGGGGCAGGATGTCATTGAAATCGGGCGCCGCGCGTTCGCCATGTACCTGGTGGAAAACGGCTTGAGCCCGTTCTCGTTCCCCAGCCTCAAAACCATGGAGACCGAGGTTATCTCCATGGTCGCGTCCCTGCTCAACGGCGGGGACGGCGCTGTGGGCAACATGACCACGGGCGGCACCGAGAGCATCCTCATGGCCGTGAAAGCCGCACGCGACCGCGCGCATAAAAAACACCCGCAAATAACACAGCCCGAACTCATCAAGGCCGCCACCACGCACCCGGCCTTTAATAAAGCCGCGCACTACCTGGGCCTCAAAGTTGTCACCGCGCCCGTGGACAAGGATTTCCGCATGGATGCGGATGCGGTGCGCGACGCCATTACCGATAACACCATTTTCATTTGCGCATCCGCTTTCACGTATCCGCACGGCGTGGTGGATCCCATCGAAGACATCTCCGCCCTGGCCGCGGAGCGCGGCATCTGGTTCCACACCGACGCGTGCCTGGGCGGGTTCATCCTGCCGTTCGTGGAACAGCTCGGATACGACGTGCCCGTGTTCGATTTCCGCGCGCCCGGCGTCACATCCATGTCCTGCGACCTGCACAAGTACGGGTACTGCCCCAAGGGCGCCAGCTCGGTGCTGTACCGCAACGCCGCGGACCGCCTGCACCAGTACTACGCATTCGCGGACTTCCCCGGCGGCGTGTACGGAACGCCCACCATGTGCGGCGGCCGCACCGGCGGCCCCTACGCCGGGGCCTGGGCCGTGATGCACTACCTGGGACACGACGGGTACCTGCGCCTGGCCAAACAGGCCATGGACACCGCGCGCAAGCTCCAGGACGGGGTGCGCGCCATCCCCGGGCTCGATGTGCTGGGCGCGCCCCACGGCACCGTGTTCGCCATGGTTGGCGACAACAACCACAACATCTACGCGGTGAGCGATTTCATGACCGAAAGCGGCTGGTTCCTCGAAAAGCAGCAAATGCCCGCCAGCCTGCACGTGACCACATCGCCCTATCATGCCGAAGTTGCGGATCAGTTCCTGGCCGACCTGGCCCTGGCCGCCAAAAAAGCCGAAGGCATGGACGGCTCCAAGCTGTCCCAGGAAGCCGCCATGTACGGCATGATGGCCACCATGCCCGACCGCGCCCTGGCCCGGGATCTGGCCCTGCAATTCCTGAACGATCTGTACAAACTGGAATCCAAATAATACACGTCCGCAAAGCAAGTCCCACGGCTCAAAGCGCACTTTTTCAAACAAACCGCCCAGGCCGCAGCGCGCCTTTATGCCCTTTGCTTTCCGCAACCATGCTCCTTTCCCGCCACGGAATCACACCACAGGCCGGCGCGGCATTCTCAGCTCTTTGTGCCTGAAGATAAAGGGACACATCAATTAATGTGGTACAATAATAGGAGAACACAGCAAGAGTTAAGGATGCCCCTTTAATTCCATCCTGCCCATCCTGTTAAGAACAGCCCCCGTTCTTGGCAATGACATTGCCAGGGCAGAATGCGAACAATTCTCTGATGGCTGGGTAGATGGATAATGTTCTATGCTGGGTTTGGGCTAAACATCAGTATGAATTTCTGTAACAAAGCGGCAGTTGGAGATACGATGAAATACTGACGATTACGCAATGTTTTTGCAGGAACAGGAAACGTGTTATATAATCAAATACGAGGTGATAGACGGTGAAAATCAAAGAAAGAGTCATTAGTGAAATTGAAAGGATGACTGAAGACAGACTCAGCGTTGTTCTTAAGTTCATTCTTTCGCTTGAGAAAAGGAACACAAAAACGCGACCCGTTGAAAAAACGCCATGGGGAACCCTTGCTCTCGAATCCGGTTCTTTTGATTTCTGGCTTGACCCCGAAGAAGTCGAATATGCTGTTGACGACCTGAAAGAAAGAAAATAAACAATAGCCCCGGTACTGTTTCCCTCATAAAATTTCCACAATCCGACCTTCATAAAGGAAAATATCGTCCAGTTGTCGTTCTTGCGTCATTGCCCGGTCCTTTCGATGACTGGCTTGTATGCGCAGTGACTTCACGGCTTCACCACGAAATACAAGACTGGGATGAATTGATTTCTAAGGACGATTCGGATTTCAACTCATCCGGTTTGAAAACAGCGTCTTTAATACGGATAGGAAAACTTGCGACCGTGGAAACCCGCATTATCGAGGGTGTTCTCGGGAAAATTAGTGATGAACGGATAGAAAACATTCTCAAAAGATTATCGGACTATCTGCAAAAACAGACCGGGTGATATAACGCAACAATGCAACAAATAATCAGTATGCTGTCCCCGGAATTCTTGTATTTCTTTACACACATTGACGGACAGTAACAACGCGAGTATTTTCAGTGTGATTATTTGGTTTCAATTGCGTCTTCTTCAATAACAATATCTGCGATATCAAATTGAATACGGTTCTTATACGTAAGAACAATATGTATTAAATGGATTAACGCAAAATAACCAAACAAAAATGTTGAATCATATTTACTGAAGTATTCAATAACCATCATAAACAATAACGGAAGAGCCAATATGATAAACATATTAATGTCTAACTTAGTAAACCACATTTCATATATTTTCATGTTCCGTAATGTTTTCTCTATCTCTAAATATGTATCAATTCCATAATCAGCATTTCCGGAAATATATATGGATCTGTTGTTCTTCAAAATAATTTCTATACATGGTGGTGTGAAAAAAAATGGAACCGTAAAATTATATTTAACAAACCTATATCCGATTATTTTATTTTGCTCAACAGTTATTTTGTTATCATTATTAGTAATAGAAATATTCATAAGCATGTTAACCCCATAGTTTCATAAACTCGGCGATTTAAACGGGCAAGCATTGAAAAAGCGGCTCATCACCATCCCGTCCAGATACACGTACGGGTACGTCTTCTGGAGCGGTCGGCTTCGCCACTCGTCGAGGCGGTCGTACACATTCTTGTTCAGTTCGCTCATGGCGTTGCTCGACACGCTGGCCCCGAACAGAGCCTCGGTCACATCACTCACGCGCCGCGTGCTTACGCCTGCGATGTACATCTCCACCATGGCTTCCTCGATGCTGCTTTCGCGCCGAAATGTCATCCTCATCGATAAGTATGTGTTCTCGGAGCGAAAAAAAGCAGTGAATGATGATGGCAACGCTGGAAATTGAAAGTGCAAGCAAAACCAGCATTATGAAGCCGCCCGATTTTATGATTTCCCAAGAAGTCATATTAAATGTTGACTCTTCTCTTAGTAATCTGTTCCAATCTGTTATGTTGTATTATACAATATAATCAATTCGATTTCGCGGGATGTACACCTCTTTTGAATGACATGAAAAACACAAGAAAAGTGGTTTTTCACATTATTATCGTTTGTGCGCAATTGTTTTTCTTCTGCATGGGAAAAATAGGGGAAAATGGAAAAATAGGGGAAATAGGGAAGGGGCAGGGACAGGCACCAATACTGTTCACTTAAGCTTGACAAATCCAAAAAAGTGCGCTATTCTTGTACTCAACAAGAGCAAGGAGGCGTGTTATGGCGCGAACAGCGGATGTGTTGCCGCAAGGGGTTCGGATAACCGACCACATAAGCCTCGGGGTGATAGCAAGGGCTTTTCCCCGGCAACAGGTGGAAGCGGTGCTGGACGAGTGCGGCAAGGCCAGCAAGAGGAAGCGGGATTTTCCGGCGCAGGTGGTTGTTTATTATGTGATCGCGCTGGCGCTGTACATGAATGTCGCCTACAAGGAAGTGCTGCGCTGCCTGCTTGAGGGCGTGAAGTGGATGCTGGGTCCCGATACGAGGGTTAGTGTGCCGGGCAAGTCCGGCATATCGCAGGCGCGCGCGCGGCTTGGAAGCGATGTGATGGCAAAACTGCATGACGATGTTGTCGCGCCCATCGCGGTGCGGGGCAAAGGGCGCACCACGCGCGGCGCTTGGTACCGGCAGTGGCGTCTCGTGTCCATCGACGGCAGCACCTTGGATGTGGCTGATGAAAAAGAAAATGCCGCGGCCTTTGGAAGGCCCGGAGGATACGGCGGTGAAGGGGCGTATCCCCAAATCCGTTTCGTGGCGCTGGTGGAAAACGGAACGCATGTGCTGTTTGGCGCGCGCATGGGCGGATACCATACAGGCGAGACGGTGCTGGCGCGCGAAACGCTGTGCTTTCTCAAACCAGAAATGCTGTGTATTGCCGACCGCGGGTTTTTCAGCTTTTCATTGTGGCGCCAGGCGCAGAGCACGGATGCCGAGTTGTTGTGGAGGATGAAAAAAAATTCAAAGCTTCCCTGTGAAAAGCGATTCCGCGACGGCTCGTTCCTCAGCAGAGTCTATGCTTCGCAAGACACGAAACACACCGGGCAAAGCGTGGTTGTGCGAGTCATTGAATACACGCTTGACGGTGTGGCCGGCGCGGAGCCGGTCTACCGCCTGATAACGACAATTCTTGACCCCGTCCGGGCGCCTGCCAGGGAGCTTGCCGCGCTTTATCATGAGCGGTGGGAGATCGAAAACGCATTTGACGAGTTCAAGACGCATCTTCGCGGCAACAGGATTGTGCTGCGCAGCAAACGGCCCGATCTTGTGCGCCAGGAATTTTATGGCTTCATCATGGCGCATTACGCAATCCGGGGCATTATGCACGAGGCGGCGCTCAAAGTGGATGAAGATCCCGACAAGCTATCGTATGTGCACGCCGTGCGCGTGATTCGGCGCAAAATGGCGGCCACGGCCGCCATTTCCCCCCTGTGACCTTGCGGCATTTCACAACGCGGTTCTGGATGAAATATTAGAGGAAAGAACGGTATCAAGCAGGGGCCGGCAAAAGCCAAGGGGTGTCAAAAGGAGAATCAGCAACTGGCCGTCAATTCGAAAGTGCTCAACGCAACAGCCCTGTTTTCTCAGCTATCCTGTGGTGAGAATAATTAAGTGAACAGTATTGGGACAGGCACCTATTTTGCCCTGTGACCGGAAAACAGAGGACAGGCACGCTGAGATGCGCGATGCCAGTCCCTGTGTTTCGCTGCATTTCAGAAGCTCAGGACGCTTACCGTTAAATGAAGCAGAACATAATACAAGCACAAGCTTTCATCGGGAATAACGTGTCCCTGTATTGCTCTGGAAGCCTTATTATGAGGTCGTTATGAAATTTGTGAACATTGGGGTACATCCCCCTTCAGCTACGAGTAAATGATCGCACAAAGCGCGAAAATAGTCGTTCTCCGCGCAGCCTCCTCCTCCGCTCAATACCTGGCTTGAATCCATTCCAAACACAGCGGGCAACACCGCGCCCGGCAGGGTGTGGTTTTGCCGACAAAGTTTTTGGGAAGGGGTGGAAACCCTTTTTGCCAAAAAGGGTTTGCGCGCTTGTAAATTCATTTCTTCTATCAACCCGCATCCGCACCCCGGCGCGCGCGGCGGCTACATGGTGCGCAGTTTATCCACGGCCTGGTCGCTGCCCGCGACCACGAGCACGGTGTCTGCTAAAATCACATCGCTGCCTTTGGGCACGGCATTGATATCCTGCCCGTTCTTGACGGCCAGCACATTAACCCCGTACTTGCGGCGCATGTCCAGGGCCTCGAGCGACTTGCCCACCATTGCGTGGGGCGCCTTGAGTTCCGTGACACTGTACCCCTGGCCCAGGCTCATGTAATCCAGCACATTGGGCGAGGCCAGGGAGCGCGCGAGGCGCGTGCCCATTTCCTTTTCCGGCTGCACGACGCGGTCCGCGCCCACACGCATAAGAATGATCTCGTGGTAAGTATTCTGGGCCTTGGCCACCACGTACGGCACGCCAATCTCCTTGAGCAGAAGCGTTGCCAGGATACTTGCCTGCTGGTTGCCCCCGATGGCTACGACAACGATGTCGAAACTCGCCAGGTCCGCGGCGTCCAGGGCCTGCCGGTTTGTGGCGTCCAGAATCAGCGCGTTGGGGATGTCCTGCACCACTGTGTTGACGATATCCTCGTTCTGCTCCATGCCCACCACATCGTGGCCTTTGCTTTGTAGCTCTTTGGCAACTGCCCGCCCGAAGCGGCCCAGTCCGATTACGGCGATTGTTTTTTTCATGGCGGAGTCCTCCCTTGTCGCGGGTCAGCCGATGATGATTTCTTCGGCCGGCAGGCGGAACTGTCTTTTCAACGCGCTCTGGGCCAGGGCCATGGCCATGGTGAGCGGACCCAGGCGGCCCACAAACATGGTGGCCACTATCAGAATCTTCTCGGCGGGCGCCAGTTGCGCGGTGATGCCCGTGCTGAGGCCCACGGTGCCGAAAGCGCTGGTGACTTCAAAAAGCAGGTGCATGAAATTTCGGCCCTCGATGGCGGTGGCGGCCAGGGTGACCGCGGCCACAATGCTCATGCTCAGCAGCGCAATGGTGAACGCGCGCAGCAGCAGCTCGTGGCTGAGGCGGCGGTTGAAGATGCGCACATCGCGCTCGCCGCGCACTATGGCCGCACCCGCGGCCAGCAGGGCCGCGAATGTGGTGGTCTTCATGCCCCCGGCCGTGCCCCCCGGGGAGCCGCCCACGAACATGAGCAGGATAATCAGGAACAAACTCGCATCGCTCATGGCCCCGATATCCACGGTGTTGAAACCCGCTGTGCGCGCGGTCACCGATTGAAACACCGCGGTGATGGCCTTGTCATAAAAATTGTAATGAACAAATGAATACGGCGGCTTGAATGTTTCAAACACCAGAATCAGCACCGCGCCCCCCACAATGAGCACGGCTGACGTGACCAGCGCCATGCGGCTGTGAAGGCTGAGATTCTTTAACGATTTCCTTTCCAGCACCTCGAAAATCACCGTGAACCCGATGCCGCCGATAATGATGAGCAGGCAAATGACCGTGTTCACAAAAAAGTCGTCGCGCCATTGCACGAGGCTGTCCGCATTGAGGCTGAACCCCGCGTTGCAGAACGCGCTCACCGAATGGAACAGGGCCTGCCACGCGGCCTGGCCCCACCCCATGTCCGGGCCCCAGCGCAGCCACAGCAGCGCGAACCCCGCGGCTTCCACAACCAGGGCCAGCACCAGGATGGCCAGCGCCACTTCCATGACACTGCGCACGTTGAGCCGGTTCAGCGACTCCTTGAGCGCCATGCGGAACCGGTAGCTCACACGCCCGCCCGCCATGAGCACGGCCAGCACGGAAAACGTCATGATGCCCAGCCCGCCAGCCTGGATGAGCGCCAGAATTACAATCTGCCCGAACAAGGAAAAATGCGCGCCCGTGTCCACCACGATAAGGCCCGTGACGCACACGGCCGACGTGGCCGTGAACAGGGCGTCGAGAAACCCCGTGCCCCCGCCCCCGGCCGTGGCCCAGGGCAGGCACAACAGCAGGGTCCCGGCCAGGATCACGGCGCCGAACGACAACGCCATCATCTGCGGCGCGGATACAAGAAAGCGTTTTCTGGATGCCATGGGGTGCCGGGTCATAGTTACCAGCGGCCGCCGGATGCCAAAGCGCACCCGGCCCGGCCGCGCGCCTCCTCTGCGTGGTAATGCTGCCAACATTATACCGCTGTAATTATCAAAACGTCTTCGACGACTCAAGAAACCCTTTTGAAAAAGGGTCCCTTGAGAATCTTCCCAAAACTTTCCACGGGCAATCCCCCGGCAAATGCATGCCGGGCAATTGCCTCATTGAATAATTACCAAAAATCCTCAAAAAATCCGCGGGCGCAGGCCGACTCAATACCTGGCTTGAACCCAGTCCACACACAGGGAGCAAGACCGCGCCCCGCAGGTGCGGTTTTGCCGACAAAGTTTTTAGGAAGGTGTGGAAACCCTTTTTCCAAAAAGGGTTTCCGCGCTTGAAAAAAAACTTTTCAGTGTTTTACTGCGCGCAACTCAGCCCCCGAGCACCAGGGCTGCGCCAGCCACGATGAGCAGCGCGTACACCACGATGCGGAACATGCGCTCGGGGATACGCTTGTGCACCATCTCGCCTATGACAATGCCGAGCAGGATGCAGGGCAGAACCAGGCCGCTCATGCGCAGGGTGGCGGGCGTCATTTTGCCGGTGAAGTAATAGCTTATGCTCATGCAGATGTTGATGATCAGCCACAGGCACGAGAGCGTGGCGCGGAACGTGCCCTTGTCCTTGAACACGCGGCTGGCATAGTACACCACCATGGGGCCGCCGCTGGCGTACATGCCCTGCATGATGCCGCCGCCGAACAGCCACAGGCCGGTCTGCGCGCGCCCCAGGGGCGCAGGCTCCTCGCCCTCTTTCATGCGCACGTGGCGCACAAGCTGAAACGAGGAAAACGCGAGCACAAAGATGCCGAACACCAGCTTGAGCTTATCCGTGCCCATGCTGTTGAACAGGTACAGGCCCCCTGCCACGCCCACGGACACAATGGGCAGAATCGTGACAAAAAGCACCCGCGCGCTGATGTGCCGCCAGTGCCGGCCCACGATGTAGCCGCTCATGAGCAGGTTGGCAGGCACCAGCACCGGCACCAGGAAATCAATGGGATAGAAATTGGCGCAGATGGTGACCGCGATGATGGTGCTTCCGAAACCGGTCACGGCTTCCACCACATTGGCGATCAGCACCACGATGACAAGGATGATGAATTTCAGCTCGGGCATGAGTCAGTCCGCAGGGGCTCCCCGGCACAGGAATTATGCCGCAATGGCACGGCTAAGTTTAATGCCTGTGGGCAGGGGAGACAATAGCGGGTGAAACCAGGGGGCGCGGCAAGCCGCGGGAAACTACATCTCCGGTGCGCCGCCCGGCTGCATATCCCTGTCCAGCTTGTGCTTTTCCTTGCTGAACATCTTCCATGCGTAGGCCCCGAACAGCGCGGCCAGACCCAGGTTGGCGATGATGTAGCGCCACACGTACGCAATGATATCCCCGCGCCCGCTGGCGCTGGATTCGGCCAGCATGGCCGGGAGCACAATTGCGGTTCCGGGACTCAGATCCAGCAGGGGCATGTCCGCGGATGACAAATTTGTATAGCCCACGTTCAGAATCAGGGACGTTGCGCAGAACGCCACAATGTAGATGAGTCCGATGGCCACGAGCCCGCGATTGAACCGGATGCGCGCGGCCTGGAAAAACATGGCGTCGCGCAGCACAATGGCCGCGAGGGGGAGGATGATATAAGCAGCGAACCGCCAGGGCGAGGGCTCGGCCCTGAAATAGGGGAACAGCGCGCTGTAGTTCCAAACCAGAAGCCCAACGCCGGCCCCGGCCACAACCAGCAGGGGCGCAACCGTGAACGCCACGGGCGACCCGGGATGGAACAGGTCCGCGGCGCGGAACCGGCGCGCCCTGGTGCTGTACAGCCACGGCCGCATGTCGTTCATGGGCCGCGCGTGCAGCAGGATCACGCCGTATATCATGCCCAGCATCAGCAGTATGTAAAGTATCGTGGACTCGATGACTCGGTTCTGTGCGAAATAGTCCGCGGAGTACCATTCATTGACCTGGGAAACGGTTGCCTTGACCCCGGCGGGGGTGATCCACGCGAAGCCCAGGAAGAAAAACACGGCCAGTGCGAACAGCGGGACCAGGAGCACGCGCGTGCGCGGGGTATTCATGAGCCGCAGGGCCTGGGCCTCGGCCGCAAGATAAAATGCGCCCCCGAGACACCCGAAAAACACCAGGGCCAGGGCCAGGCGACCGAGGCGCATGCCGTAAAACCAGCACGTGTCGGAAAACATGTGCCTGATTGCATGCGGAGAACACGCGTAGGAAATCAGTTCCATGAGATTGAAGACCGACTTTGACGCAAACGCGGCCATGCCCGTGCTGGATGAATACAGCGCAAACAGAATTATGCCGAACATGGCGATATATATGAGCGCGGCATGGTGCCGCCCGGAGACAAAGGAAAAGAAGATCAGTATCGAAGCAATGGACAGGGAAAGCACGAGCATCAGGACAATGCCCGCGGCCACATTGAGCAGGGGCAGCCGGGCCAGGAGCATGAACACGAGCGCGAACGGAGCGGCCACGGCCGCGGCCGTGTACACATCCCCGCCCCCGCCCAGGAGCTTGCCCAACAACAACCGGCGCGCGCTCTGCGGCGCGGTCTGCTGGAAGATCCACGTGCCCACCTGAAACTCCGAGTTGGTGGCGCCGCCCACCTGCACGGGCAACGCAATCAGCCACAGGATGCACTGGTACGCCATGATGCCGGTAAAAGCCATTGTGTAAAAGGTTGCTCTTTCAAACGCGCGCCACGAGGCCCCGCCCGCGGGATCGAAATGCGTGACATAGGCGTTGCTGTATGCGAAAAACACAATCAGCCCGCAGATAACGAGCGACAGCAGAGCCATGCCAAGCGCGCGCGTGGGGCGCCAGGAAATGCGCAGCAGGCGCCACGCCTCGGGAAGCTTCATTGCAAATGCCAGATTGGCCATGTCATTGCACCTCGTGGCTGGAAAGTTTGAAATAGAGATCCTCGATGCCCGCGCCCTGCTCGCGCAGGCCCAGCACGGGCACGCCCGCATGCACGAGCGCGGCGTTGATTTCGGCGATGCGCGCGCGCTCGCCCGCAAGCGTGAAGCGCACCTGCTGCCCGTCCCCGGGCAGCAACTCAACGCCCGGAATGCCGCCAAGCACGGCGCGCGCGGCCCCGGGATCGCCGCCCACGTCCACGGCCACCTGCACGGCCCCGGCCACGCGCTGCTTGATCGCGTCCACACTTCCGGCCGCCAGCAATGCGCCCTTTTCCAAAATGCCAACGGCCGTGCAGAAATCCGTCATCTCGGCCAGGATATGCGAACTGATGATCACGGTGCGGCCACGGGTGTTGAGATTGCGCAGCACCTCGCGCATATTCATGCGCGCCTTGGGGTCCAACCCGGACAGGGGCTCATCCAGCAACAACACGGGCGGGTCGTGCGCCAGGGTTTTTGCCAGCACCAGGCGCTGGCGCATGCCCCGGCTCAGCTCGGAGATGCGCGCCGTGCGCTTTTCCGCCAGATTCACGGCATCCAGCAATTCATGCGCGCGCGGCAGGGCCCGCTCCGGGGGCATGCCGAACGCCAGGGCGAAATAGGCCAGAAAATCCTCGGCCGTGACATTTTCATACAAAGCAAAAAAGTCGGGCATGAAACCCACGCTGCGGCGCACATCCGCGGCGGCCTGGCGCACATCGAACCCGGCCACGCGCGCGGACCCGTAATCCGGCTGAAGCGACGCGGCCAGAATTTTCAGCAGCGTGCTCTTGCCAGCCCCATTGGGGCCGATAAGCCCGAAAATTGCGCCCTCGGGCACGTCCAGATCCAGGGACCGCAGCGCTACCACATCGTCGTACTCTTTGCGCAACTGCCTCGTGCTCACTGCCATGTCCATAATGCACAGTTCCTCCCCTGCTTGCCGGCATACGTGATTGGACATTCAACAGCCCGAAAAGTTCCATTTCATGTATGCATGCGGCATGGCCTGCGGATTTCCTGTTTATGTTAGCCGCATTCGGGGAAAATCACAAACAGCCCGGATCTCGCGCCAAAATGCAAATCCGGGAAATGGAAAAGGAATAACCCGGGCCTCCCGGTTGTGATATAATGATCAGAATTCAGGAACGTGAATGGAGCGCCGGCATGGCCGGCGTGGGCCGCATCATGGCAAGCCGAGACTTTGAATATACGACCCGCGAGCTGGACCCCTGGCGCCGCATCACTGCCGTGAACCTGTGCGGCGGCATTTTCGTGTCCAACCTCCCGGATTTCACATCCATATTTGAAAATCTGCGCCTGGAAAAACCGCGCGACATCATCCTCAACTGCGAGAAACTGGACTTCATCAGCAGCAGCGGCATCGGGTCGCTCATGAAACTGAGCAGCGAATTCGACGCCCTGGGCATGCGCCTTTGGATCACCGGACTGGCCCCGGAAATCCTGCGCGTGTTCCAGCAAATGAGCCTGGACACCATCCTGCGCCTTGAGCCCGGACTCGGAGACGCCATGGCGCGCATCAAGAAACTGGGTTTCCCTGCAACGCCGGGCCGTTGATTGCCCCCTTTTATTTCAGCGCCGCGCCATGCATAATCCAATGCATTTCAACTTGTGCCCCGAATATCAAGAGGCCGCAGGAAACGACCCTGCGGCCTCGGCATAACGTATCTCAATTCAATATTAGTTATAGGTTGATTCTCAAGCCCCCCTTGTAAACCGGTTCCATTGAATCGTCGAACACGCAAACAGTGAACGGCTGCCGCTATCGCACCGGGCTCACGTATCCTTGAGCCACTGGTGGCGCGGGTCGTCGCGCGGGCAGATTTTGCGCGACTTGCCAGCCAGCAACCACAGGTAATAACCCTTGTACCCGGGACCCGCGGCCACCGGATGATAGCCCTGCTTGATGATCACGGTGTCGTTCTGCTCCACGCAGTATGTTGTGTTCAGGGAATAATCATCCGTATACAGCCTGATAAGCTGGAATCCCTGCTCGGGCTCCACCTTGAAGAAATAGATTTCCTCATGGTCTGTCTCAATGGGCGGGTTCTCCACATCGTGGCGGTGCGGAGGCGCGCTGGACCAGTTGCCCGGGGGGCTGAATGTTTCGCCCACCAGCATGTTGCCGGCCGGTGTGCGGTCATCCAGAATATCGTGCACGGTGCGGCTCCAGTTATCCTTGCCCCGGTGCACGATGTTCACCATGTCCGGGGAAATATACGCGGGTGCAAACTTTTCATCCGTAAGCGTGCGCAGCACCGCGGCCTCCACATATCCGTGCGAAGCCTTGAATGTAAACGACGCATCGCGCGGCACATACACCCCCGCGCCCGGTCCATCGAACACGTTCTTTCGCACGCCGATGTTCTCCCACGTGTTGCCCCCGCACGAGACCGTTGCCCTGCCGCCCAGGATCACAATGCACACTTCACTGCCGCCCGTGTCCTCGGAATACTCCATGCCCTCATCCAGCAGCAGCAAATCAAACGAAATCAGCCGCAACCCACCGTCGCCCGCTTTCACAACAGGGA
>Ga0351879_1068_pt1 | contig 23544 bp, 29 predicted proteins | sample BONcelFGM3001D15_FD_206782 | JGI IMG/M metagenome (GOLD analysis project Ga0351879, IMG submission 206782) | Enriched cells from coal bed in the Powder River Basin, Montana, United States - BONCAT cells FGM rep3 HSBNCT.FGM.300.1.D15 ... | reverse complement strand
CAATTTCTTGATGATGCAACTTTGCATGAACGCCACATGCTCACCGAAAGCGCCAAGTTCTATCTCACAACAGGCAAGAGCGGCGAGACGTTTGCCGACCTTCTTGGCAGCAGGCTTCGGGAATACGCAAAAACAAACGACTGTGTCATGGTCGGTTTTGGCTCTCAGGCCTTATTCAGCGGCGATAAGGATGCCCTGCATGTCCGGGTATACGCACCGGACGCTGTGCGCATTGCCCGCGCCAAAAGGCAATACCGCGTGACGGAACAGCAAGCAGCTCAGATTCTGCTGAAGGCTGAGAAAAAACAACGAAAATTTGTTTCCACGGTGTTTGGAATTTCGCTCGCTGATGCATCCCATTATGATATCATGCTCAACACAGCTTCACTTGCCATTGACGAATGCGTGGCTGCCATCATAGCCATGCTTGAACAGCGCGCACTGCATGAACGCATTGAGCAACAAGCCCGCGATACAAACACCCAGTGCCACATCTCAGATATTGCGCTGCTGAAAAACCAATCGGAGATCGAGTTTGCAAAATTGCTTGATATGTATCATATCGATTGGGTCTATGAGCCTAAAACTTTCCCCGTAGAATTTGAAACATATATCGAGCTGACGACGATGAATCAAAAATACGTGACTGCAAAAAATAAAAAAATAAAAAAACTGCGCGAGCTTTATCCCGGCACCAATATCAAGATCGTCTACAAGAAGGATTTTCATTCAATGCTCGAGCGTTTTTTGCCTAACGGAGATTAATCCATCATGCATCAGCCTGAATACAAACGTGTCCTGTTTACCAAAGAAGCGCTTGAACAGCGCGTTTGCGAACTGGGCAAACAAATCACTCTTGATTACGCAGGCAAGGAACTTGTTATCGTCGCTTTGCTCAAAGGTTCGCTTTACTTCTTCGCAGATTTGACGCGTGCCATAGAGATTCCCATTATGACGGACTGTATGTCGATTGGCGTTTACGCGGCAAACCAATCCGGCATCGTGCGTATCACCAAGGATCTTGATATAGACATTACCGACAAACATGTGCTCATCGCCGAAGATATCGTGCGCACAGGCTTAACGCTCGGTTATCTCGTGCAGACCCTTGAAGCGCGCCATCCGGCCAGCGTCAAAGTGTGCGCGCTGTTCGTTAACCCTTCGCAGCAGCTTATAGACGTCCCCCTTGCCTATACCGGGTTTACCGTTTCCAACACGTGGCTGATGGGTTATGGCATGGATGTGGGCGAAAAATGGCGCAACCTTCCCTATGTCGTCGAAATAAACAAAGACCAGGCAAACAGCTAAGACTGGCCAAGAAAATAGGCGGAGTGCCGGATCATGAAAAGAAGTTTAAACCATATCTGTGCGTTGTTTTTTGCCGGGCTTGTTTTTGCATGTCTTTGCGCAGCTGGCTGCACAGCCAAAGACGCACAGCCGCAAGAAAACAATCCCTCGCCGGAACACCAACCCACACCGGTATCAAAAACAAAAACTCAAGACATCGTAACGGCTGCCGGAGGCGCATTCTCAGTCACAAGCAGCGGCATAAGCGGCGGAACAATAAGTGATGAATACGGCAAGCGCGGCAGCCAAAAGGCAGGCCTTGTGCCCACGCTCTCATTACCTCTCTCCATCAACAACCCGCCAGAAGGCACGGCCTGCTTTGCCTTAACGATGATTGACCCTGATTCCGAACCCCTATGCGGTTATGCATGGGTGCACTGGCTGGCCTGCGGTTTTACGGAAACAAATTTACCCGCGAACGCGAGCATCGATGCGGCGAACGCCATGATACAGGGCAAAAACGGCTTCGGCCAGACTGGCTACGGCGGGCCTGTTCCGCCCGACAAACCGCATACCTACGTGATTACCGTCTATGCGCTTGATGCGTCTCCTGCTTTGGCTGAAGGCTTTTCTCAGGATGATCTTCTTTTTGAGATAAAAGGCCATGTGCTGGCCGCTGCGCAGATATCGGCAACCTACGCCAATTGATGTGAAATGAAAAACGGGCACCATGCCCGTTGTTTTTTTGTCGATTCGGATTTTTAAACCATATCCGCCATGTTTGAATGTTTATTTGAACCGGCTCCGTTGCGAAACCGTCCTTTGAGCACTTGTGTTAAGCCGGTCAGTTTTATCTGCACTGCAATACCGGCGATTGTCAGAGCAGCTGCAACGCCGCAGATCATCAGTGCATTTGAGGAAAGGAACATTTCGATAGGCAAAAGAAGATTGCCGAACAAGAACTGCTCTGCTTCGATGCCCTCAAAAAAGAGGTAAAGCCCGGCATATGCCGCCGCACAGCCGCCAAACAAGGCAGAAAAAACAGCGACGCCGACCCGCCTGTAAACCGCTGCGATCAAGCCGCACAGCACACAAAGTGTCATGCCGATCGGGTAGAGAAAAGGCAGGGTATGCAGCGAGAACGCATAAACAACAAAAACCAGAAACAAGGCAGCACCGGTCAAGCCGGTGAAGAATGCGGCGATGCGCTGGAAAAAGAAAAGAACAAAGTAACTGGAAAGGCCTGTGCCGGCAAAAAAGAGCCATGTCCCCATGGTGTCCAGCATAAGCGACTTGTAAACAAAGATATACAACGCGCCTTCAATAAGTAAAACCCCACAGACAGGCAGCAAAAACCTTGCAAGCCTGTACCCGAAAAAGCAGTGCAGCAAGCTGATCACGAGTGCGGCGATGCCAATGGCAAGCAATATCATTGGTAGGTTCATTTTATCCCCTTCCTTAATAGATCATGTCTTCTTTTTGCCTGTGACCGCCAATTGGACAATGAGACCAGCAAAGAAAAGAACACCAAGCGTGATCAGATATATATCCGACCTGTATACGCTGTATGCAGCCTGTTCATTTGTCAACAGCAGCGTATTAAGCTCAATGCCGGAAACGATCTGGTGTACGAACATGGCTAGAGCCGACGCGCCGATGTAAGCTGTAAACACCGATATGAAAATGCGGCGGTTATTGAGCGTCAACGCCCCCAGGCCCGCACATATCAGCAGCATCGGGATAAACACGTACCATTCAAGTATGTTGAGCCGGAAAAACTCTGCAGCGAGCAAACAAAGCAGTAAGCCTCCGCCAAACCCGATAAAGAAAATTCCCAGGTAAAGGACGAACACAAAAAGCAGCGCCCCGACAACCCCGAGGCCAAGGCTCGCCAGCAACACCGCTGTGTCGCCGAAAGATGTCACGATCGGCAGCAGTGCATTGCCGAGCAAAAAACCCGCCACAAAGCCGTATACGCCTAAAACGATCTTGAGCCATCTGTTGCCGAAAAAACAAAATACGATGCCGAGCAACAGGTTGACGATCAGTATAATAACAGCCAGTATGTCCATGACGTCCTCCCCCTTTTGCCTATTCTACCACAATAAAAATGTTTATATCAAATATAATTATTGCAACACATGCCTAAAACTGTACGGCTGAAAGAGCGGGCCTCCATCCGTGACCGTATTCGGCAGCACGCACTCCAGTTTATTTGAGCCTCTCGCCTGGGCGCAGTCTGCCAACCGTCTTGGTTTTTTTCGTCCCGTCCTCCCGGTATATACATGTGCGGTCACAGCGGCCGTATGCTTTTCACACCAAATTAGCTGCGGCAAAGGCTTGCAGCGGCCTTACCCTTCTCCGCGCTGTATCGCGACAAGCTGCGGCGCGGTCAAGTCGAATCCCGTTTCGCGGCAGCATGGTTCGGTAAACCGGCCAGCATTGCCGTCTGCGCCGTGCCCAAGCAGCAAAAACGGCGCCGGTTCTGCCCCATGGCCGCCGCTGTCCGAAAACGTATAGTGGTCGGATACGATCATTGCGCTGTAAGGCATGCGGATCTGCGCAAAAAACGGCTGTATGAAAAAAGAGTCTATCATCTCTATGGCGTGCGCTTTTTCCTTTGGCATCAGCTCATGCGAAAGGTCGTCCAGCTTTTGGATGTGTATATAGGCGTAATCGTACTCCTCAAGCGCATGGATAGCGTCTGCCGTTTTATCCTTCAAATATTGTTCAAAGCCAGCGTCTTCAGCCGTTGAGACGCAGTCGGTATGAAGCAGCGCCGCAATACCGCGCATCAGTGTGGTTTCGGCGAGTATGACCCGCCGCCCTGGAGGCGGAGGCCCGAAATGCGGTGCATATGACGCGCCCCAGAACCAGATGCCGTTTGCTTTTGTTTCGTTGTCTTTGGAAAGCACATCATAAGCCTTACGCAACATATCAAAATACGGCTGCATGGCAGCGCAGCCATGCAGGTGCTCAGCCAGTTTATTGCCGATCATTTCGTGTGCGGGCGTAAACAAAAGCTGTTCTGCTTCCCTCGCCGCCCCATCCACCACAAGTATGTTCCGGAACGTATCTGTGTGGATAAGCTGCGCTGCGCCGCCGAAAACCTCTTCGTTAAGGCGCTGTGTGAGCGGCCGTGCTTTTGGCGTTTCTATATCGTGCGCACTGTAACTCTGCATCACGCTCTGCTCAAAGCTTTGGCCTTCCAATGTCACAAAGTTGCACCGCACGTAGAGCGCTCCCTGCTTCACGGCAAGCCCCGCCCCTGCCGCCTCTATGACGGCGCGTCCCTTGTAAGTACCGGCAGGATCGTACCCGAGTAAGCTTAAGTTGGCTACGGCGCTGCCGATTTCGAGGCCTTGCGGGATGGTGCGTACCGTTCCGGCTTTGCCTGCTGCGCAAAGCGCATCAAGCCCGGGCGTTTTTGCCGCCTCCATGGGTGATTTTCCTTCAAGTTTTTGCTGCGGCCTGTCAGCGATTCCGTCAAGTACGATTGTCAACTGTTTCATATGTCCTCCCTTATGACGCCTGATACTCCGTGCAGCTATGCACGCTTTATGCTTCATTATAACACGGGCACGGTATTCTTAAAAAGAGCTCTTATGCTGGCTTTAAACCTGCCTTGTTAGTGTATACGTTGCGGTGCTGGCGCAGCAGTAAAGAGATATGGTGTTGTTGTTGATATATCCGAAAAGGAATACCTTCTCTTCCTCTCGGCCGTTTTGCCGGCAAAAAAGCGCTGCGTCGCGAAAAAAGTGCTCACCTTCGCCCATCGGCAGGCTGCTGCTTATGCTGCCGTTTGCCTCAAGAGTGAATGTGTCGGTGCCATCGTTCCACTTGCCCTCAAGAAAGAGCTGTATCACAGCGTCGCTGAGCGCAAAATGCGCAATGTCTACATGTGCAGCACAGCACAGCAGTTCCTCATATTGTGCGCGCGAAAAACAGCCTTCCAGCATCGCCAGCGCAAGGCTGCAAACTCTGCCGTAAGCTTTCGCCTGCGCATTTTCCCGAAGGGCGGCAAAGTAAACGGCGGCTTGCTCGTATTGCTCCCGTTCATAATACGTACGCGCCTTTTCGAAAATCTTATCATCCAGATTTGACAGCAGCTCTTTGGTATCTTTGTCCGGATGCAGCGCGCGCAAGGCTTCTTGCGCTTCGAGCAGCTTGCCGTCTTTCATGTTATGTAAAGCCAGCCTGTAAGCGGCCTCATCTGCCATCTGTATGGCATCCTCAAATCCCCCCAATGCCAAGAAGGCCGTTCTTGCGCTCTCATGCCTGCCCGTTTCCAGCAATTGCAGCGCCCCGCGGTACTGCGACAGCAGCGCCATCCCCGCAGCGTCACGAAAGCTGCCAAGAGATAAAAATAGCTCTGCGGCCTGTTCATACCGCCCTTGTTCCAGCATGCCCGAAGCCTGCGCATAAAGAAGAAGCTCTTTTGTATCGCGGTAAAACGCCGGCACTCCGTCAAGCGCTCGTGACGCTTTGGCATATGAGCCGTTTTGTATCAGCTTCAAAGCCTCTGCATAATTGATTTCACTGACAGCCGCAGCGCCGCCGACCAGTATGATCAAAGCACAAAAGGCTGCTGAGAATCGTCTTCGAAAAAAACGATGCTTCTTTGCTTTGACTTTAACTTCGTCCGCTGCCGGAAGCAGCGTTTTGAGCTCTGCGGCCAGCTTGTCAAGAGGCGGTCTTTTTTCACTGCGAAGGCAAAGCCCTTGGGCAACGATCCTCGCCAGCGGTCTGATCTTTTCAGGGACAGGTTCGATCTGTATCATTATATCCTCACGCTCAAAAGCGGGCGGCGGCGCGCTCCCGGTCATAAAACGCAAAAAAAGAGCACTCAACGCATACACATCCGTCCAAGGCCCCGTCATTTCCCCGCTGTAGCGCTCGGGTGCAGAATATCCCGGCCTTATCGGCAAAACACCAGTGTTTTGCAGCTGCGCCAAACACGGTTTAAAAACTGCGCGCCTATTTACCGTATACATCTTTCCGGGATAAATGTCAAAACCGTACCGTCCCGACCGGTGCAGAGCAAGCACCTGGCTGACAATGCGCTCAAGCGCATGAAGCTTTTGTTCATGCGTCAAATTGCTGTCATCTAAGAAAGCTTGAAGGGCTATTCTTTTTCCTCTCTCAAACACGCCGCGCGCCGCCGCGCTTTTTGCAGCCATATCCTTAATCCCCATATTATGTTATATCCCTATTATACAGGTGCTTGTCCGCTATTTCAAGACATGGCGATCGGCCGTCCGGCAGGCATCGCCGGGGCGGCAAGTTCCATCCGCAAGATTGTTTGCCGGATCGATCAGACGTTTTTCGCTTCTTTTGATTATTTTTTAAGCGGTTTTATGGTGAGCTCGCGCAGCTTGACGCCGTCCGTATATACCTTGATGACGTAGTTTTTTTCGGCTTCAAGCGGCCCAAGCACAAATTCACCGTCATCATCTGTCAACGTATCGGCGACTGGTTTTAGGTCATCCTTTATGCCCGAAAAAAGCCGCACAACGGCCTGCCTTATACGAAGGCCTTCTAAGTCAAGCACCGTCCCGTGAACGATGCTGCAAAGCTGTCTTGGCGCAGTGACAACGGCCTCGATGCGTTCGTTTTGCTGCGGTGAAAATGCAAACCTTATGGGATAACGCGGCATGGCGCACTCCTTTTTTTATCTGTTTAAAGCATATTCGTATTTGCAAATGAAAATGTGTGGTATAATGCCAAATAAAAATAAATGATTTTGGAGAAACCCATGATTTTTGGAAAACGGACCGCACGGTGCGAATTGGGGGCGTTTAGCGGCCAGCAATGCCCAGCCTGCCAAAAAAGCCATTCATTTCGGTTGGCTTGTTTGAAGCGGTATATCGTAGCATTTTTTCTGAACCTGATACCTTTCTCGGTCAAGTATGAAACAGTGTGTGAAAATTGCGGCGATACCAAGCCTCTTAACAGCCAAGACGCACGCAGTATAAAAAAAGAAAACTTCGCCGGAAGTGATAAAAGGCTTTTTGCAGCTGATGCGGCAAAAGTTCTTGTACTGCTTATCATCTTGGCCGTTGCCGTGGCGCTGCCTCTTTCTCTTGCCAGGCCCAAAGCCACCCCGGAAAAACTCAAAAATCTTGTCACTGAAGACGGCGCATATAACATCTTGAATGATCAAGGCGAACTGCTGGGCGTTATTGAGATCACAGCTGGCGAGAAGCGGCTTTCACTCTATAATGAGATCTCCGTCCTGACGGGTGAACCCGGCGCCGGCCAAGGTTTTTCGCGGCATGAATACTATCAGGAAACCGTCGGCAGCGAAGGAGAAACAATGCTAGCGCGCGCCGCGAGCTCGGCCGGCATATTAAAAGACAAGCATGGTACGCCGGTACGGGAATACTATTACTTAAAATTTGCAGATACCCTCGGCTATGCCAGAGGTGTGGAAGATTTATCCGCCATCAGCTATACGCCGTCAAAAGTGGTTTATCCTTTTATAAACTATTCCGATGATTCAGATGAACCGGAGCAAAGTACAGTCGTGCTGTATTTCCCCGCCGGAAAAAAGATCGAGACCGCGTTTGACGGCGAAAAAAAGCTTATAAGGCTATTGCTGAGCGATTACCAGAACGGCCGTATTATGGCGACCACACGCTATGACGTTGATGCTGATGCCATAGCACAGGCACAGCAGTTCGGTCTTTCTCCTCAAAGTACGGCAGACGAAGTTCTCCTGTTCATTGAGCAGCACGGGCAAAGTTACCTCACAGCGGTGTTTTCCTATTACAAAAACACAAAAGTCATGACGTCGATCGACATGCGGATGAAAGGCGTTTCAGGCGAGGAACAGACTTACACACAAACATTTGACATCACAGAAAAAGACGGTTTTTATATACTGTCAGAATTGGCTCAGAAATAGACTGCGCGTTATGAAAAAGCCCGGGGGCAGCGGTCCTCGGGCTTTTCTGCTATATTATCAGTCTGCCTTTTGTGGTCTGCTGTTTTTAGTTCTTCATAAGCAGGCGCCGGATATTGTTGAAGTAAAATACCGTCACTTTGGCAAAGGCATAATCATATACGATAAATGCGATCTGCGCCAGAACGATCACCAGCCAGATAGCGTTTCTGAAAAATTCGTGCTGTAAGATATCTTCGTTGACTATCTGGCGCGCCAGCAGATACATCAGCCCCAAAGCAGCATTGTAGTAAAGCAGTTTTAATACATATCTTATCACCTTGTCCTTGATGCGCGTTTCCGCATAGTGTTTGAATATGCCGTAGTGCCCGAAAAAGAGGATATAAGGCACCACACGCAAAATGTTCGGCATCAGCAGCAATGAGAGCAGCGAAACCCCTGTGAACATGATAAGCGCAAGCCCGATTTCCTCTTCGACCACAAGCCCCATCACAAAAACAGAGCTTAAAAAATACATCGCGATGCGCATCGTCGGCAGTACTGAAGCCAGATACAAAAAAAGCAGCGACATTGTTGCAAACATCGCGGTCAGGCTTATTCTGTGTGCGGTACGCTGAAAGCGCGGCATAGTCTGCCCTCCTTTTCATCAGGCTTTTTCAACAGCATCTGATGCAATCTCCTCCCATGCATTCGCAGCAGCAGTCCGCACAGAGCAGCCCCCCGCAGATGTTGCAGACGCTGCAGCCGCCGGCGCTTTGCGTTTGGCCGCCGTAGTACGTCTGGCCGTAACCGGCAGCGCTTCTGTTGACAGTGTTGTACGCATTTGCATATTCGGCATTGGTGGGATCCATGCCTGCAGCAGTGGAAAAATGCTGGCGCGCACCGTCATACCAGCCCTTCTTGAGCAGCACCATGCCTTTAAGGTAATGCCACTCGGCGGTGCGGTTTGCAATGGCGTCCAGCATGGAATCGGCGCGTGTTAAATCACCGCGTTGTATGGCGCTCCGTATCTCGGCAAACTGCGGCGATCCTGAAGAATACGTGCTGCCGGCACTGTAAGTGTTTGAATAACCCCCGTTGCTGCGCTGCTTTTGTATTATATCGTAGGCTTCATTGATTTCTTTGAGCCTCTCACCCGCGAGGTCTTCCAGATCGTGCCCGCTGTATTTGTCCGGATGGTATTTTTTTGCCAGGTTGCGGTATGCTGTTTTTATTTCAGCGTCCGTCGCGTTCGGGCTGACCCCCAAAACTCTATACGGATCCATTCATTTCCCCTTTCAGGACATCCTCCGTCTTTTTCGCCAATCCAAGATACATGATGTTGTCCAGCAGCGGCTTGTCCCTTTTGATATCAAGCAATTCATAAGCCTGAACCGCCTGCGCGAGCGACATGTTCAGGTTGAAAGACGCCTGCTCTCTGACTGTTTCGCTTGCATTGGCCAAAGCACCACGCTGTAAAAACACATTGTAGCTTTTATTCTTTGCATCTTTCTCGATATCGCTGACCGCATCCGCGATGTATATCCAACGCCCGAGATTGTATCCTAAGTGCCAAAGTGTTCTTTTGGCCGCTTTATCTATGAAATCAAATGGCGCTAAGGAAAACACAGCCGCAAGCAGGTGCGCAAACGCATCCGCAACGGCGTCAAGATCACTGCAGCCCGTCTGTTCCAGAGTATTCAGGCATAAAAGCCTCTCTGAAAACTCTGCAGCAAGCGCCCTCTCGCGCCCGGCGGCGCAGCGGTATACGCGGCGGTAAAAAAGCCTTAGCCCCCTTGCAAGAAGCCCGCCCTCATCGCGCACATTGTCGTCGATCTTGGCACAGCCCAGCAGGATATTGACTGAGGCCGCATAACCAGCTTCATCAGCGCGCACGACCGTTTTCTTTTTAAAAGGGCTCGCTATGCAGCGTTCCTGCTGCACCGAAGGATCCTTGTCGCTCATTGAAGCAAGGAGCAAAGCGAGCGTAGCGCAATCGTAGTTTAGCATAAAACGCGCTGCGTGTGTATAATTTTCTTTGATGGTTTTACACAAGCCGCAGTAATAGCCTTTGTACGCTTCATATTCTTTGAGCTTGAGTTCCGGTTTTAATGGCTGCACATATCCAAACATGAATATCTCCTAAGTGTACATATTACCACTTTTAAGTTGATCGCGAAAGAGTGCTTGGTTTATGGATTTGTCTGAACAGTGGAAGATTTTTTCGCATAAATTACGCAAAGCCAGCAAAAAGCCAAGCCTGCGACCAGGCTGCTCCGCTGATGAAAAAACCGTGTGTAAAAAAGCTCCGAATGAAAAGCGAACCTTCGATAATTAATTTGCAGAAAAAAATGGGTTTGGTCTGACTGCCAGAAGCTATTGGTATCAAGCGCATTAATCTTTGCGTTACATCTCTATATCAAAAACGGGCCGACAGGACTATAACATCTCCCTTTATAACTTCCCGTCAGCCCGTTTCCGAACAAAAAGATCTAGAAGTTCATGGCCCGCAGGCTTCACTTTGCGGCTGCCTATGTCTTTACCAAAACAGCGAGGGTGCTTTAATGCGGAAAAACCACGATCAACAGCATTTTGAGTTTCTCCGGAGCGAACACCGCATGCGGGATGCCGGACGGCATCACTAATGACTGTCCTTTTTCCACGGAAAAAGCCTTGTCGCCAATGGTGATCTCTGCCTTGCCGTCCAGCACCGTTATAAGCGCATCGCCTTTGGATTCGTGCGCACTGATCTGCTCACCTGTGTCAAAGCCAAAGAGCGTGATGCCTAAAGCACCAGTCTGCACAAGCGTGCGGCTGACGATCTGGCCATCCTGATACGGCACAAGATCCGCCATGTCGAGCACCGCCGCGTAATCGATATTTTTTAAATATTTATTCATGTTTGTCCTCCCTTATGTCATGTCACAAGCAGTTTTTCACCGCTGATCTGCTGGATGGGCGCAATGTCCTGCGTGACCTCAAGGGTTCCAAGATACGCGCCGTCTTCGCTGCGCACCGCAAAATAACGTATCAGTATGTACTTGCCGCCCATCTTGATCCAGAAATCCTCATTTGTCTTCTTGCCAGACTTAAAGTCTTCAATGATGCCCTCCACGATATGCACGCTTGCGGGCGGATGGCAGTCTGCCACTTTGCGGCCTATGATGGCTTTGGTGCGCGCAAACACGCGCTCAGCGCCCTGAGAGAAATACTTTACGGTATCGTCGCTGCCCACGAACGTGATGTCTACAGGCAGCGTATCGAGCAGTTTTATAAGCTCCTTTGGCGACAAATCACCGGTCGGCAGGGTGATTGCGCCCTTTTCGGCGGCTTCCGGCTGCGTGCTTGATGTTAACGCGTCCGCAGGTTTCCATGCAGGCGGCGGCGAAATCAGGCAGAAACCGATTTCTGCGCTCTCCTCCGCTATGCTCTGCCATTCGTTTGCGGACAAGGATTCAAACAGCATGGGAAGGAGTATGTTCTCTTCCTTATAGATCATTTCTCCGATTTTTTCAACAACAGCGGCCATCTTCTCCCCGAGCTGCTGCGGATCTTTATCCTGGCTCTGCGCAAGAGACAGCGCTTGTTTGAGCGCTGCACGGATCTCGTCATCCACGCCCCACATGACCTTGGGCGGCGCTGTGATGCCATGCTTCTCCATGTAGGGAAAGATGAGGTTTTCCTTCTTAGAATAATGCTTGTCTATGTCAAGCAGTGCTTTTAGATCTTCAGTGAGTTCTTGCAACTTCACACTCTTGCCTTGCTGCAGCGCTGTGATGTGCGGGCGGATGCGGTTATCCATAAGGCTCTCTATCGCACGGTTCTCTGCTTTGAGCGTGTGTGCGGGATGGCCCGGCTTATCCGAATCGTCCGCCGCGGCGTGGATCTGTGCAATAGACCCCTTGAAAACTGAGGCGTGTACATCACAAAGCCTCTGCACCTCTTCGACAGGCAGGCCATCAGATATAAGCGCCTGCTCAGCTTCGGATATCTCGGCCGCCGATACACCGTCAAACGCTTCCGCGAACTGCTGTTTGACGTCATCAACGCTCTTGCCCGCGTGCAGCTGCGCCAGCAGTTCTTTGATCACATTCGCGCGGTATTCTTTGTTGTTGATCTCTTTGCTCATCGCGTCGTCTCCTTAAATTATTTTGAAACCATGGGCGTTGAGTCCGGCTTTTATCTTGTCCATATCGAGCTTTTTTAATGCCGCGCCCTTCGGAATGGTCATGAAACGTCCGGCGGTATGCAGCATCCCCGGCTTTGCGATGTCCGAAAAACCAAGCTCTTTCAAAATTTTTGGCAGTTCAGGATGCTGCATGCACAGAGAATACACGGTTTGCCCAAGGTCAATGGTTTTCATGTATCGTTCCCTTCAGTTCCTTGTCAGGCCAATTTTTCTGCCAGAGCCTTGCCGTATGCGGCGCACTTATCGAGTGCCTGCCCGTCGGGCATCCATTCCGTACGCAGCCCGTCATCCAGCAGCTCAAAGCCGGCTTCTAAAAGCGCATCTGCTATCTGCGCGACCGCTTCACCGCTCCACCCATAACTGCCAAAGGCCGCCGCTTTTTTGGCGCGGAACTTTAAGCCCTTTATCATTTCCAGCAGGCCGCTCACCGCATAGAGGCTGCCTCTGTTAATGGTCGGCGAGCCCAGCAGCACCGCCTTGGCACGGAAAACTTCGGTGATGATATCGTTTTTATCTTCTTTCGAGGCACACATCAGTTTGACTGTGACGTCTTTGTCCTGCGCCGTGATGCCCGACGCAATGGCTTCCGCCATCCTGCGTGTCGATCCCCACATGGTATCATAGACAAGCAGTATCCTGTTCTCTTTGTAAGCGTTTGCCCACTCAAGATATTGTTTGACGATCTGCGCGGGGTCATCTTTCCATATCACGCCGTGGCTGGGGCAGATCATATCCACAGGAAGATTAAAGCCCAGCACTTCATTGATTTTTTTGGTCACAAGCTGCGAGAACGGCGTTAAGATATTGGCATAATACTTAATGGCTTCATTGAACAGCTCATTATTGTCGACCACATCATTATATAGTGATTCGGTGGCATAATGTTGGCCGAACGCATCGTTGGAAAACAGTATGTTCTCGCCGGTCAGATACACAAACATGCTGTCCGGCCAGTGCAGCATCGGCGCCTCCACAAATATAAGCTTGTTTTCGCCGATATCCAGCGTATCGCCCGTTTTGACCGTGATAAAATTCCAGTCCTGATGATAATGCCCTTTGAGAGATTTGACCGCGTTTGCTGTGCAATAAACAGGTGTATCGGGGATCTGCCTCAGCAAGGCAGGAAGCGCGCCGCTATGGTCGATTTCCGCGTGGTTGGCAACGATATAATCGATGTCCCTAAGATCAATCTCCTTTTTTAAGCCGTCAATAAATTCCCCGGCAAAAGGCCTCCAAACCGTATCGATCAGTACGTTTTTTTTATCCCGCACCAGATACGCGTTGTAAGAGCTGCCCTTGCGCACTGAGTATTCTTCTCCGTGAAAGCTTTTTAGTTCCCAGTCAACTTTTCCCACCCAAGTGACTTTTTTTGTTAACGCTTTGCCCATGACAAACCCTCCTATCAAGCATTGGTTTTATATTACTGATATTAACATAACACAAAAACGCAATAAAATTCGTTGCTTTTGCAACATGCAGGCACAAAAGGATATAAAATTGTCATAAACACTATGTTCTACGCAAAACTTCCTGCCGCAAGACCGTTTGCTAAGCATCGCCGGCTAAAGGCGGTTCTCATCTGTCATGGTTTATGGTTTGCTTTGCCGGGCATATGCTTGCCTTGATGATATGTACAAACCACCAAACCTTGTTTGTGATTTTATATACACTTAAGAATTTTAATAGTATTGTGAGGCCGCAATAATTAAGATGCTGCAACCCGCAAAAAACATGATCATTTCGGGTGATTGCCGCTGTCATAATCATTGACAACCCTGCATGCTTGTGTTAGATTATAATAGCGCTTTTAAGGAAGGCTCCGGAGGCCTTTTTTAATTGCGCCGGAGATTCTAAGTTGGAGGAAGGCCATGCGTACCAAAATCACACTTGCGTGCACCGAATGCAAGCAGAGAAATTATGACACCATGAAGAACAAGAAGAATGACCCTGACAGGCTGGAAATGAGCAAATACTGCCGTTTCTGCAAGAAGCATACCGCACATAAGGAAACAAAATAGTGCCGATCGATTATAAAGCGTTTAGGATGTGAGGGTTATGGCAAAAACAAAACTACTCGGCAACGACAGGAAGGAAAAGCTCGACCAGCAAAAAAGAGCAGCAAAAAAGGCCAACAAGAAAAAGCGAAAGAGCCCTGCAAGGTTTTTTAAAGATATTCTTTCAGAGCTTAAAAAAGTGACTTGGCCGACAGGCAAAGAGCTTGTCAAATACGCTGGCGCGGTGCTTGCTTTTATTATCGTTCTCGCCATTATTGTCGGGTTGATGGACTTTGGTTTAAGTTCGTTGTTCGGCCTTGTTGTAAATAGATAAGGAGGCGCGGTTGCATTGCTTAAAGCAGCACCGCACTAAATGTACAAATGTCTGAAGAGTTAAACAAAGACGAAACCCCGGTGAACGGGATCACAGAAACGTCTGAAAAAACAGAACAAACAAAAGCCAAAGAGCTCTCGGGTGTGTTTATCAAGCAGGAAAAAACTGATAAACCCTATTGGTATGTCGTTCACACCTATTCGGGATATGAGAACAAAGTCAAAGCCAATCTTGAAAAGGCGATCGCGAACCGCGGTTTTGAGGATGTCATCCTTGAGGTCAAGGTTCCGATGGAAGAAAGCATAGAAGTCAAAAACGGCAAAAAAAAGCACGTGATGAAAAAGCGCTACCCCGGCTATGTGATGGTCAAGATGATCCTTGACGACGAGACATGGTACGTGGTGCGCAACACGCGCGGTGTCACGGGTTTTGTCGGCCCCGGCTCAAAACCCATTCCGCTGACAGACAAAGAAGTGCGCGCGATGGGCGTGGAAAACGTACCTATCAAGCTTGACGTCGAAGTGGGCGAAAATGTGATGGTCACATCCGGCCCGCTCGAAAGCTTTGTGGGCATTATCAAAGAAGTGCAGCCAGAAAAGCAAAAAGTCAAGGTCGTCGTCTCGATGTTCGGGCGCGATACACTGGTCGATCTCGATTTCGTCCAGATAAAGAGAATATAAAGAAGTTTTTCTTCTTATATCGCAAGTGGGAGGAAGAAACCTCGATTCCGCTTGTACCACAATAAAGCAAACAGGAGGTGTAACCAATGGCAAAAAAGATTTCCGGTTACGTCAAGCTACAGATCCCTGCAGGCAAAGCCACTCCAGCCCCGCCGGTCGGCCCGGCGCTCGGCCAGCACGGCGTGAACATTATGGGATTCTGCAAAGAGTTCAATGAAAAAACCGCCAAGCAGGTGGGCTACATTATTCCCGTCGTCATCACGGTTTACGCGGACAGAACGTTCTCGTTTATCATGAAGACGCCGCCGGCGCCGGTCCTTATCAAAAAGGCGATCGGCATTGAATCGGGCAGCGGTGAGCCGAACTCAAAAAAGGTCGGCAAGATCACCAAAGCACAGCTCAAAGAAATAGCCGAATTGAAAAAGCCGGATCTTAACGCGGCGAGCACGGAAGCGGCTATGAGAATGATTGCCGGCACAGCTCGGAGCATGGGCGTGGAAGTTGTAGACTAGGAAGATGTGGGAGGCTAAAAGGGCCGCGAACCACAAGGAGGAAAGTATGAAAAGAGGAAAGAAATATCAGGAAAGCGTAAAAGCTTATGATAAAACCACGCTGCATGACCCTGCTGAGGCGCTGCAGCTCTCTATCGATACCGCAAAAGCCAATTTTGACGAAACCATTGAGGTGTCCGTGCGTTTGGGTGTAGACCCCCGCCATGCCGACCAGCAGGTCAGGGGCGCTTTGGTTCTCCCTCACGGCACAGGCAAGACACAACGCGTTCTCGTTTTCGCCAAGGGTGACAGCGCAAAAGAAGCCGAGCAGGCAGGCGCTGATTATGTCGGCGGCGATGAATTTGTAGAAAAGATCAAAAACGAAAACTGGTTTGAGTTCGATGTGTGCGTCGCTACGCCGGACATGATGGGCGTCGTCGGTAAGATCGGCCGTGTGCTCGGCCCCAAGGGCCTGATGCCCAATCCGAAGTCGGGCACGGTCACCAAGGATGTGGCGCGTGCGATCACAGATATCAAAGCCGGCAAGGTGGAATACCGCGTCGACAAGACGGCCATCATTCATGTCATCATCGGCAAAAAAAGCTTTGGACAGGAGAAACTATCTGAGAATTTGAGTGCGCTGATGGAAGCTATCATCAAGGCAAAACCATCGGCATCCAAGGGCACATATCTTAGAAGTGTCGTCGTCTCTTCTACGATGGGCCCCGGCATCAAGATCAACCCGCAGCGTTTTACTGCTTGACAAAACCAAAGCCAAGCTGGTAATATAGCAAAGTTAAAAAAATAATCAGAAACTGCCGAAGACAACAGGCGCCGTTGGCTTAAAAATCGCCTGTCGAGGAGAGTTGATACGAAAAGATAACCCTTTTTTGTGCGGCTTTCCTGCACAAGAAAGGGTTTTTGATTGTTATCAACAGCAAGGAGGTGAAACACTTGGGAGAAAAAGCGATTGAACTGAAAAAACAGATCGTCCTTGATATCAAGGGCAAAATGGAGCGCTCACAGGGCATGATCTTTTATGATTACAGAGGATTGAACGTCGAGGAAGTGACCGATCTGCGCAACAAATTCCGCGAAGCCGGCGTTGAATACCACGTTATCAAAAACGCCATGCTGCGGCGCGCAGTGGAGATGCTGCAGATCAAAGGGCTTGACGAAACGCTCACCGGCCCGACAGCCGTGGCGTTTGGGTACAGTGATCCTGTGGCCCCTGCCAAAGTACTCGTCGATTATGTCAAGAAGATCAAAAAAACACAGATCAAATGCGGGCTGCTCGGCAAACAGGTCATCGACATGGGCATGATCAACAGCTTGGCTGAACTGCCTTCGAGAGAACAGCTATTAGGCACGCTGGCCGGCACGCTGCAGGCGCCGATAGCAGGCTTTGCGCGTTCTCTGTCCGGCATCATATGCAAGCTTGGATATGCGCTCAATGCTGTGGTGGAACAAAAACAACAGGCGTAAACGCCGCAATAATTTTAAAAACTTTGGAGGAAAATACAATGGATCAGAAACAGATGCTTGAAGCCATCGAGAAGATGACAGTTCTTGAGCTCTCCGAGCTCATCAAAGCGATCGAGGAAAAATTCGGTGTAAGCGCTGCCGCTCCTGTGGCTGTCGCCGCTGCCGGCCCTGCTGCCGGCCCCGCTGCCGCTGCCGAAGAAGAAAAAACAGAGTTTGACGTCGTGCTCAAAGAAGTCGGCGCAGAGAAGATCAAGGTCATCAAGGTCGTCCGTGAGCTGACCGGACTTGGCCTCAAAGAAGCCAAAGACTTAGTCGACGGCGCACCCGGCACCGTGAAAGAAAACGTGCCGAAAGACGAAGCCAACGACATGATCGCCAAGCTCAAGGAAGCCGGCGCAACAGCCGAAGCAAAATAAGTGACATCAAAGAAAGCCCCCGGAAATGGACTGAACCCCGTTGATTAGACACGGATAAAGAGCCCTGTCGCAGGGATTCAAAAGATTAAGCCAACTGGCGTCGTTTTTCAAGCGGCGTCAGTTTTGATTTGAGCTGGATACGTTCATGGTTATAGAAGTGGATATAATTCTGAATCAAAAATCGAGCCTCATTGATCGTCTTTGGTTTATGCCGACGGATACACTCTGCCTTCAGAATACTGAAGAAATTTTCGGCCATCGCATTATCATAGCAGTTTCCTCGCCTTGACATGGACGGCGTAATACCATACTTTTGTGTCAGGTGGAAATATGCATGAGAAGTGTATTGAAACCCTTGGTCACTGTGGAGTTGCAGCTCTGCAGTGACCACTTCTTTTTCTTTGGCTGCACGAATGGTGTTCAAGACCAGATTAATTGATTGTTCTGTACCCATTTGATAAGCAACTATGCTTTGATCGTACAAATCCCGGATCATGGATAAATACAGAGTGCCCTGCGGTGTCTTGATATAAGAAATATCTGTTACCCACTTTTCATTCGGCCTTTTAGCATTAAAATCCCGATTAAGCAAGTTAGAATACCGATGCGATTGGTCACCCATCTGTTGATACTTCCTTCTCCGTCGAATCTGAGCCAGTAATCCATACTTATTCATGATTCTTAAAACTGCCTTATGGTTTACCCGCTGCCCGTGGCGTTCCAGCCAGATGCACACCCTTCGATACCCATAGGTACCTTTTGTTTTCTTCTGGCACTGAGCAATCTGTTCAGCCAGTGCCTTTTCCGTGCTACAAACTGCCTGTCGATTAAGAAATGCATAGTACCCACTTCTGGAAACCTCAAAGAACTCGCACATCTGCTTGACTGGGTATTTGCCTGCATGTCGTTGAATAGCGATATACTTTATCTCTGGCTTCACATCCTTCCAGCAGCTTGAAGAAAAGACCGGTATAGCTCCACTTTCCTTTCGAGTTCTCTTATACGTAATGCCATGCCCTCTCTTTCGCCAATTGGTCTATTACGTGGTCTGCCCCTACGCTTGGGAACCTTAGGTAATCCCTTTTGGCGGTGATTATATCTGTTGATCCAGTTCTTGATTTGTGACTTTTCTAGTCCAAGGGCATCGGCAATTTGTTGTCTTGTGTATCCTTCATTGCGCATTTTTATTATTATGTGTGCAAATCTCTCTATGTTTGTCCATTTCCTTTTCAAAATAAATACCTCCTGTTACAGTTATCCTACAACAGGAGGCTTTTTCTCTCAATGTCCGTTTTTCAGGGTTCAGTCCAAAAACGGGGGCTTTTCATATATTACTCATTGTTTCGGTATCTTTTGCTCTTTTCTCCAAAACGTCAAGCAGTCTGCCTTATCCCGGATATTGAACGCGATCATTTTACTCAATAATGAAAAGTCAACGGGAAGTGTCCACGGTATACGCACTAACTCTTTGGTGTGCTCATAACCGGCCTTTACAATTTCATCTGAAAAGCGATTGATACCAGCCCTTTCAGGCGCCGCTGCTATATGATGCTTGGCTATGCTGAATCCGATAATAAATGTGCCGTGATGCGTAAACACCGGCTGGTTCCAGGCGATCCTCGGGGCCAGATCAGGAAATTTCTTTGCGACCCAGCTTAAAATTTCGTCCATGCGGGTTCGATGTACCGGATCATTGATACGCGCTAAATATTCCTCAAATACTTCCATAGGTTGCCCCCTTGTTTAATCTGTCGGTTTTTACTTATGTTAACTTTTCAATGCAATGTGGATTGATTTGATTCTTAAGATATATACTAGACGAAAACCTGCCCCTTGTTAAGACAATATTGATTCTTTGAATTGGACACAACTTTTGTATACGGAATCATTGACTTACTGCATAACTAAGAACAAGCGTGCTGACTGCCCAAGGAAATTGTTTATTGGCCTAGTTTCAGCTGTAGTTTTCTTTCGAGTTTACGAGAAAAGCCCGCGTTTTTTCACTTCTCGGGCTGCCAAACACCTGCTCGGGTGTCCCCTCCTCCTCAATGCGTCCGTCCACCATGAAAATGATTTTATCAGCAATGTTTCTCGCGAATTCCATCTCGTGCGTGACAACAATCATGGTTCTGTCTTTGGATTTGAGCGTTTTTATAACACGCAGCACCTCACCCGTCAGCTCCGGATCAAGCGCTGATGTCGGCTCGTCAAAGCACAGTATATCCGGCTTTAACGCTAACGCCCTTGCTATGGCCACACGCTGCTGCTGGCCGCCGGAAAGCTGGCATGGATACGCCTTAATCTTATCGGAAAGCCCGACCTTATCAAGCAGCAGCCTTGCGTCGCGCTCGATATGGCCCATCACGCTTTTTTTATACTCTGCAAAAGCCCATCGATCCATCTGTTTTCTCTTCTGCCTGAGCATATCGTTGTGCAGAAGCTGCGCTGCAAGCGTGACGTTTTTCAAAACATTATATTGCGGAAACAGATTGAATTGTTGGAACACAAGGCCGAAATGCAGCCTGTTGCTGCGGATCGTTTTGTCGCTTTGCGTTTTACCGTCGTCGGCATCATACAGCACCTTGCCGCCCACTTTAATAACACCTTTTTCGGGAAACTCCAAAAAATTAAGGCACCGCAAAAGCGTCGTTTTCCCGCTTCCGGAAGCGCCGATGATGGCAAGCACTTCTCCCTTTTCCAGCGAAAAATCCACGCCGTGCAAAACCGTGATCTTATGAAAGCTCTTTCTTATGTTCTCGACTTCAAGCAATGCCATAAGCTACACCTTATAATAATCCATCTTTTTTTCTATATAACCGAAAAGCAGCGTCAGAATCCCGCAAAACGCGAGATAGAAAACGCCGATATAAAAAAGCGGCCAGATCAGCGCTTTGGCACTGACAATGTTTTGGGCTGCCATCACGAGTTCCACAAGCGCGATCACGCGCGCCAGCGACGTATCCTTGACCAGCGTAATGATCTCATTGCTCATGGGCGGTATAATGCGTTTGATGACCTGCATCAGCACGATCTTGAGGAATATCTGGGTTCTTGTCATGCCTAAAACCTGCCCGGCTTCATACTGGCCGCGGGATATGCTTTCAATACCGCCGCGGTAAATCTCAGAAAAATACGCCGCGTAGTTAATAATAAATGCGACAAGAACAGCAGTCAGCCTTGGCAGCGCCGACCAGCCCAATAACAGCCCCGGCACATAAAAGACAACAATAATCTGGAGCATCAGCGGCGTGCCCCTTATAGCCCAGACAAAAGTTCTGGTCAGCCATCTTAAAGGCCTGAATCTGGACATCGATCCAAACGTTACCACAAGCCCGAGCGGAAGGGAAATAAAAAGCGTGATAATGAATATCAAGCCTGTCATTTTGAATCCTTCAAGAAGCTGAAGCGTGACTTGTCCAAAAGTCATAGCTAGGAAAACTGCCTTTCTATAATAACACTAAAATAACACTAAAACCGATATGGCGAGAGTCAAGTTCCCGCCAGATCGGTTTTTCAGTGGTATCAATGCCTTTACTGGTTTGCCAGCAAACTGTCTGCCAGATCATATTTTTGAGCTATCTCATTAAGCTTTCCGTTTTGTATAAGCTTGTTTATCGCGGCGTTCACTTTTTCCAAAGTGACAGTGCTGCCGACCCTGAAGCCAATGGCATACTCCTCAACGGCAAGCTCAATACCCGGAACGATCATAAGGTCACTGTAGTCGGTGCCTTCGCCAACCATGGCCTTCGCCATTACATAGTCGATAACGGCGATGTCAGCCGTTCCTGATTTGACTTCGAGCAACGCGTTGGATTGGTACGTCACTCCAACATAGTTTGCCTGGTTTAATATTGCGTCATCTTTGATTGCTGCTTCGCCGGCAGATCCCGATTCAGCAGTCAGCTTGGCATCTGCCATGCTCGCGATATCTGGATAAGCTGCGGCATCAGCTTTTCTGATCACCGCGACCTGCATATTCTTTATATATGACTGCGAGAAATCCATGTTTTCTCTGCGTTCTTCCATCACGGTCAGGCCGTTCCAGATGCAATCAATGTTCTTTGAGCTGAGCTCGACTTCTTTTGTGTCCCAGTTGATCACAATGAATTTTGGCGTCACACCAAGTTCTTCGCAAAGCGCGTTTGTGAATTCCGTATCGAAGCCTACAAGATTACCTTCTGCGTCAAGATAGTTCATGGGTTCGTAATATGTGATGCCCACGATCATCTCACCCTTGTCTGCAATATAATCCCAATCCGACTTCTCTTCTGTTTTTTGCGCCGTCTGGCAGCCGGCAAATAATGCGGCAGCCATAAGTATTCCCAATACCATAACCAGAACAAGCTTAGTTTTTTTCATGTTGTCTCCTTTAAATGTCGTTGATTTGTTAATCCATCAGTATGTTATCATGGCTATATATTAAGCGTCAATATATTGTGACACAGAGAGTATCACATCCGCTCATTTATAATGGTCTTTTTGCTTGTTGAGGTTTTGTAATCAGTTTTCGGTTATTTTACAATGCCCTTCAAGCATAACCTGCGGTATATTGTGCATTCAAATTCCTTAAGCTTTATTATCACATACAACTTTGCAGCTTTCGCCATTTTTTTTACCGCACCAATGCATGACATATTCCGCTTCAGTTTCCTCCATCAGCGAAAAGCCGCGGTTGAAAAGAAACTTGACCGCCGGATCGTTCTGCTTGTAAACGCGCATTTTAAGACAGGCGTTCGTGTCCTTGGCATGGCCCATCAAACTGCTGCCAAGCCCTTTGCGCTGCACCTCGGGCGCGACATAAATACCGATGATTTCAGCTTCAGCCGAGATCGATAAAAAACCGCGTATGCGGCCGTCTTCCATATATGTGATCGTTTGTGCCGCACGCGAAAACGCGTTGCGCATGTCATCATATTTTTCATGCCAGTGCAGCTCATCCAAAAAGGGGTGCGCCGCGATATTGGCGCGCAGCCATATCTGCATGATCGCCCCTATATCCGCCTGTCTGGCGCTGCGTATGCCATACAGAGGCTTGTCCTGAGGAGTGTCTGAGCGTTTTCTGTAACGCCTTAAATCCAGATACCTGTTTGTCATATACGCAACGAAAATCCCGAATACGGTCTCCGCAAGGCGCGCAAGGCCGTAGTAGACCGGCGGGATGTCGCGATCGGCGATCAGAATGATGAGAAAAACAACAATGCTGATCGGCACGCTGGCCTGGAGTTTAAATACATTACAAAGGTAAATAATGAGCAGGGTGCCGATAATGCCAAGAACGCTCAGCATGAATGCAGGCAGGGTGCCGCTTAAAAGCAAAAAAAGCACGCCGATCAATGATCCGATCACAGTGCCGATGGTACGGTCTACCCCCGTGCGCAGCGTATTCTGCAGCGAAGATTTCATGCAAATCACAGCGGCCAGCGAGGCCTGGATGCCATTGATATCTCTGCCTAAGTCAAGAAGCTGGAACACTGTCAGGCAAATGCCCACAGCCACCACCGTTTTGACCGCTCTCATGCCGATCCTGTATCGCAGACTCATGCTTCCTCCGTCTTCGGGACGGGACGGTGTTTTACATACCTGTCCGTATCATCTTGTTTCATTCTATCCTAAACACGCAAGGTGTCAACAGTCACAGCATCATCTTGGCACTGATGCTTACAAATCTATCTCTTCAGGGTCATCAATATGCAGATGCACTTTCCAATCCATGTCGATTTTATCGCCTCCGTCAGCGATCTGCCCGATACGCATCTTGACGTATTTCCCTTTGGCTGTCACCGCA
>Ga0351879_1066_pt1 | contig 24246 bp, 26 predicted proteins | sample BONcelFGM3001D15_FD_206782 | JGI IMG/M metagenome (GOLD analysis project Ga0351879, IMG submission 206782) | Enriched cells from coal bed in the Powder River Basin, Montana, United States - BONCAT cells FGM rep3 HSBNCT.FGM.300.1.D15 ... | reverse complement strand
GCGCCGGGGCAGTCGAAAGCCGCCTCGGCGCTTCGTCAATAGCAAGACAGCGAGAGAGGAGATCTCCATGAAGATGCAGCAGGTAAAGGAAATCGCAAGGCGGTGGGGGGTGGACTGCCGGATCGGACGGACCAAGGCGGCCGTCATCCGGGACATCCAGGTTCGGGAGGGGTATACCCCCTGTTTCGCAACCAAAACGGATTGCCTGGAGGCATGCTGCCTGTGGCGGGAGGATTGCCTGAAGGCCCAGGGGGCCGGGTAGCCGTCCCGCAGTCCTCTGGCGCCGCCTTTTCTCACCCCCGTCCCGGTCCTGTGCCCCGGACAAACTCCCATCCCCAGACAGACACATCGAAAAAGAGCCCCAAGGCCTGTCGCTCCGGCGTCTGTGCGGAGGTCAACCCATGGCAGTGTCCCGGGAATCATCTGCGGATGCCCCCGCAACGGGGAATCCGCAAGGGGTTGTCCATGAAAAATTTGGTGGCCTTTGGGATGGATTTCTGCTATTTGAAGCAGAGGAGGTGAAGCATATGGACAACAAAAATTTGGACTCCATTTTGGATCGAGCCATCAGCAATGAGGTCGAGGCCCACCGGTTTTACATGGACCTCATCGAACGGGTTGAAGACCGGGAAGCGAAGGACACCCTCCTGTTTCTGGCCCGGGAAGAGGAAAAACACCGGGAGTACCTGACCCGCTACCGCAACGGCCTGTTTACGGCAGACACCCTGGGGCTTGACCGCCCCATCAACGACGAAATCGCCGAATACCTCGACAAACCGGACATTCAAAAAGACATGACCTCCAAGGATATCTATCTGGTGGCGGCGAACCGGGAATTGAATTCGTATCATTTTTATCTCCGCCTGGCCGAGATCCATCCCGCAGGAGAGGTGAAAGAGCTGCTGACCCGAATGGCCACAGAGGAACTGAAACACAAAGAAAAGATGGAATACCTGTACGCCAATACGGCCTTCCCCCAGACAGCGGGAGGCTGAGGGCACCGTCGTCACGCCCGCCGTATATCAAATGATTCAACCAAGGGAGAAAGAGATGGAAAAAACAATACCCATTACAATCGACGGAAAATCAGTAGAAGCATCTCCGGGGCAGACCATTCTCGACGTGGCAAAAGGGCAGGGGATCTTCATCCCGTCCCTTTGCTACTACCCGGGCACGGCCAAGGTCGGTGCATGCCGGGTCTGCGTTGTCGAAGTGGAGGGCGCCCGGTCCCTCGTGGCCTCTTGTGCCATGCCCGTCTCGCCGGGGATGGTTGTACGGACGGATACGGAAAAGGTTCGAGCCGCCCAGCGGATGATCGTGGAGTTTATCTGGGCCTCGGGGGATCACAATTGTCTCACCTGTGAAAGAAACGGCGCCTGCGAGCTCCAGGATCTCGTTTATCGTCTGGGGCTCGACAAGCCCCGATTCGACATCGACTCCCCCGGATACGAACCGGAAACCTCCAACACCATGATCGCCCGGGATCTCAACAAGTGCATCCTCTGCGGCCGCTGCATTCGGGCCTGCAACGAGATTCAGGTGAACGAAATCCTGGATTTCTCCTGCCGCGGCTCCCGGGCCAAGGTCGGACCGGCCTTCGATACGGATTATATCGATTCCAATTGCTACTTCTGCGGGGAATGCGTCGATGCCTGTCCAGTCGGCGCCATTACGTTCAAGCAGGCCCGTTTCAAGGGCCGTCCCTGGGAGACGACCAAGGTCAAGACCACCTGCACCTATTGCGGCGTCGGCTGCCAGCTCGACCTGAATGTCCATGACGGCAAAATCATCAAGGTCACCGGCAACCGGGACTACGGTCAGCCCAACATGGGCAGCCTTTGTGCCAAGGGTCGCTTCGGTCTGGATTTCATCAACCATCCCAGCCGCCTCAAGACCCCCCTGATCCGCAAAACAAAAGGCGGAGAGCTTCAGGAGGCCACATGGGACGAGGCATTGGACTTCGTGGCCGACAAACTCAAGGCCATCAAAGCGGAGAACGGACCGGACAGCATCGCGGGCCTCTCCTCGGCCCGATGCACCAACGAAGAAAACTATCTCTTCCAGAAATTTCTGCGCGCTGTGGTGGGCACCAACAATGTCGATCATTGCGCCCGGCTTTGACACTCCGTAACGGTGGCCGGTCTGGCCGCCGCATTCGGCAGTGGCGCAATGACAAATTCCATCGACGAGATCGAATACACCGATCTCATCCTTGCCACAGGCACCAACACGACAGAGAACCACCCCGTCATCAGCTCCAAAGTAAAACGGGCCGTCCGCCAGCAGGGGGCCAAGCTCATCGTCATCGATCCCCGGGAAATCGACCTGGTCCAATTCGCAGACATCTGGCTCTGCCAGAAACCCGGCACGGACGTGGCGGTCTTCAACGGCCTCATGAACGTCATCCTGTCGGAAGACCTCTATGACAAGGCCTATGTGGAAGAGCGGACGGAAAACTTCGACGCCCTCAAGGCCGCGGTGGCCAAGTACACCCCGGAATATGTGGAGTCCCTCTCCGGGGTCCCGGCGGAGGATCTGAAGAAGGCCGCCCGCCTGTACGCCCAGGCGCCGCGGGCCTCGATTCTCTATGCCATGGGGATCACGCAGCACATCTCAGGAACGGACAACGTCAAATCCATCGCCAACCTGGCCATGCTCTGTGGCAATGTGGGCATCGAGGGTGGCGGTGTCAACCCCCTCCGCGGCCAGAACAACGTCCAGGGGGCCTGTGACATGGGCGCCCTCCCCAACGTCTTCCCCGCCTACCAGCCCGTTATCTCCGAGGAGGCCCGGGGAAAATTCGAAAAGGCGTGGGGCGTCAGCCTCTCCGGGAAGGTGGGGCTCACGATCATGGAGATCATGGACGGCGCCCACCGGGGGACCATCAAAGGCCTCTACATCATGGGAGAAAACCCCATGATTTCCGACCCGGATCTGGCCCATGTGGAGGCCTCCCTGAAACACCTCGACCTCCTTGTCGTCCAGGACATCTTCCTGACAGAGACGGCCCAGTTGGCCGATGTCGTCTTCCCCTCGGCCTGTTTCGCGGAAAAGGACGGCACCTTCTCCAATACCGAACGGCGGGTCCAACGGATCCGCAAGGCCGTCGAGGCCCCCGGACAGGCCAGGCCCGACTGGGAGATTATCGCCGGCATCGCCGGCCGCATGGGCTATTCCATGAACTACGACTCGGCAGAAGCGATCATGAAAGAGATCGCCTCGGTGGCGCCGAGCTACGGCGGCATCTCCTACGACCGCCTCAAGGGAGAGGGCATCCAGTGGCCTTGCCCGACACCGGAACACAAGGGGACCAAGTTCCTCCACAAGGATCGGTTCACGCGCGGTCGGGGGCTTTTCCATGCCGTCGAGTACATCCCGCCGGCGGAACTGCCCGATGAGCAGTATCCGCTGATCCTTTCCACGGGCCGTGTCCTGTACCATTACCATACGGGCACCATGACGACCCGCTCCGAGGGGCTGATGGAACGCTATCCCGAAAGCCTCGTGGAGATCAACCCGGCAGACGCCGACAGGCTGGGGATCGGGAACGGTCAATCCGTCAAGGTCACCTCCCGCCGGGGCGCCGTCACGGCCAAGGCACTCATCACGCAGCGATCGGCGCCGGGGACCATCTTCATGAACTTCCACTTTGCCGAGGCGGCGGTCAATCTCCTTACCAACCCCGCCCTGGATCCCATCGGCAAGATCCCCGAATACAAGGTCTGTGCCGTAAATCTGGCAGCGGCCTGAGAGAGGAAGGAACCAAACCGCAACAACAGAGGCGGGGCGTGAAGGCGCTCCGCCTTTTTTCATGCCGAAACCATTGACAAACGCTGCCCTGCCGGGGTAAAAAATAGACCGGTGATGGGGTTCACCGCATAAACCGCCCGCCGGGCTGATAACCCCTGCAACGATTGCAGGGGTTTGTTCGTATCTGACGCTCCTGCAGGATCACAGCCTGAAGGAGTTATATTATGGTTCCAAACAACCATCCTGCCTGCATCATTCAGCAGTCATTCTCCTTGTTATTGGAAATGGCTGCAGAGGTTTGCAACAAACTGCACGTCACGTCTCTGAACCGCCAGATCGAGATCTGCCGGGGGCTTGCCGGCCGGTCGCCCCTCATCGACGTCGCCATCCTGGGACAGTTCAAGGCAGGCAAGAGTTCCTTCCTCAACAGCCTGATCGGGCGCCCTCTGCTCCCTGTCGGGGTGATCCCCGTAACCACCGCCATCACCCGCATCCGTTACGGCGACAGGGATCGTGCGGTGGTTACCCATTTCGACGGCACACAAGACGAAATCGCCCTCGACCGGTTGGATGAATTTACCTCGGAGGCCAAAAACCCCGCCAATATAAAAGACGTGGCGGTGGTGGACATCGGACTGACATCCCTGGCTGCCTACGGCGGGCTTCGCCTGGTCGACACCCCCGGCTTGGGGAGTGTCTTCAAGTACCACATGGAGACCTCGGAAAACTGGCTTCCCGAGGCGGGGGCCGCCATGTTGGCCATCAGCGCCGACCGGCCCCTGTCGGAACACGACCTGGCGCTGATACAGGACCTGCTGCGCCATACCCAGCGGATCGTTCTCCTGCTGACCAAGGCAGATCTCCTGTCGGCGGAACAGCAGGCCGAGGTCGTCCGTTTCTTCCGGGAGACGCTGAAGCGGGAGTTGAACCGGGAATTCCCCATCTTCCTCTACTCCACCCGGAGCGACCAGGTCACATTCAAGAATCGCCTGGAGGCGGACCTCCTATTGCCCCTGGCCCGTAACCGGGACGCGGAATTTGCCGGCATCCTCCAGTACAAGCTGCAATCCCTGGGCCGGAGTTGCCGGGAGTATCTCGATATCGCCCTGCAAACCTCCCTCCGGGCCGACGCCGACCGGGAGGGCCTCCGCCGGCAGATCCTGGTCGAAACGATCAACCTGACCCAGATCGAGGAAGACCTCATTGTCCTGACCCGTGCCCAAGCGATTCATACCCGGACCCATATCGACAAATACCTGAGCCGTTTTCAGGCGCCTTTGGAGGAGAGGCTCACCGACGCGTTGCGGAACGACCTGCCGACCTGGCAAGGGAATCTCTGGCAACTCGCACGCCGCTACGAGGCATGGCTCATGGAGAACCTGATCGTCGAGATCGACGCCCTCTCCGTCACGGAACGAAAGCATTTCTTCGGGACCCTGATCAAGGCACAGGCCGCCCTGGACCGGTATCTCGACTCCTTTCGCGCCCTTCTAGGCGCCAACATCGAGCGGGTCCTGGGCGTGAAAATGTCACCCGCCTCCTGGAAAATCGAGGTCGCCGAGCCCGCCCGGCCGGATATCAGCATCGGCCCTGTCTTCGAATTTCATTTTGACCTCCTGTGGTTTCTCATCCCCATGGCGATCTTCCGGCGATTCTTTGATCGGCACTTCCTTCGCCTGATTCCCCGCCAGGTCTACGTCAATTTCTCGCGCCTGGGCGCCCAATGGGAGATGCGCATCAACCGGGCCATCGAAGAGATGCGCAAACAGGCGGCAACCTACATTCGGGAAGAAATCGCCACCATCGACGCCCTGCTGTCCCAAAGCGAAAATCAAACAGAATCGATCTCGAAGATGAAGCATGACCTGGAGGAGGCGCTACGCCATTTGAATCTCGTGCAACAGGAAGGGACACAATCGATCCATGGAACTGCGCGACGGCGGGCGGACGGGTATGGGGGCATTGCAACCTTGGGATACACGTGGATAGCGGTAGAGGGTCTTCGCTTGCTGGGCGCTTTGTGAAAAAGAGGTCTATGGATGCAGGCCATACAGGGAGATGTGCCGCCGGGTCATCTATGATCCATGCCAACCATCGACAAAAAAGGTTGCCAGCCGCTGAACCAGCCCACGGCGCTGATCAGCGATGCCCGGTCCTCGTCCGTCGCCGTGCCCCGGTGAGCCCATTCGAAGGAACGGGAATAGCGGACAATATGCCTTTTCAGCCGCTGGATCATGGAAAGATGGCGGTCGAGATCCCGTACCCTTCCCTGGAGGAGATCTTCCAGCATGTGGGGACGGCAGCGCGGCCAGGCATCGTCCCCCAGACAACGGCCACAGACCGTTTGTTCCCAAAAGGAACGGGACATGGCCGCCAGACGGTGCAATTCCGATGTATCCCGTCCCCGGGCCACCATCTCCGGACGTGCGACACCCTTCGAATCCGGCCCAAGGTTCATATCGCACATCAGGCAGGGGCCTTTTTCACGGAGGCGATTCAGGATCAGCCAATTTTTCAACGGTCCTCTGGCAGCCATCGCCGGCGCCGCGAGTTGAAGCAGATCCTCATAGAGAATCGCCGGTCCCATCATGAAGCAGTGCCGGAAAGAGGCCTCCACCTGGATGGCAATCCAGGCATGGCGTTCACAGAATCCCCAGGAATTGTAGAGGCTCCGGCGCACATCGCCGTTCATGATGCTTCCCTGTATATAATACCACAGGTAGTGGATCTCCCCCCCGGATGGCGGCAACAGGGCGTATTCCGCCGGGCATTCCGTCCCGTCTCCCGTGGGAGGACATTCAGCCAGCGAGGTCATGGTCATCCCGTCCGGTCCCCCTTTGAAGAAAAAAAAACTCCTACCCCCGTGCGGGTAGAAGTCATTAGTCCATATCGACATGGACGATTCCGGTGAACCTCATCACCTCTTCGTTTGGTTCTCATTGCCTGCAGAGGCGCAAAAAGTCAATGAGAATTTTCCATCCCCCAGGGGATCTGCCGAAAGATCCCCCGATGGGTACCCCAAGGGGATTGACTTTTTAAAGCGGCCCTGTTATGTCCCGACAGCTAGCGGCGATGGGGTTCGCCTGAAACCGCCTTCCTGAGGCTGATGACTCCTGCGAAGATAACCGGTGTTGTTTGCGCAGGGCAATCGACGGAAGGGCCTTACCATCCATGCCTCGTTGACCGCATTCCCCGCAGTATTCCCCCAAACAGCACAGGCAACAGGAAGGCCGCGTTTTCTCACGGAGATATTCGCCGCCGCGGGTTCTTCCCGGACAGGCGCCCGCCGGACGGCGACTTGACCTTCCCGTATTTGCCCTTGTCTTCGCAAAAAATAACATCGATAAGAGAGATTGGGCATGTTGGAACACACCTGGTTTACCTCCGCGCTGTGGATAGGTCTGGCGCTCCTGTCCGCATTGATTTCCATGCGCCTGGCCATATCGGTGGCCCTCGTGGAAATTGTCGTTGGGGCCATCGGCGGCAACTGGCTCGGCTTGACGCCGACACCATGGACAAATTACCTGGCCGGCGTGGGCGCCATCCTGCTGACCTTTCTGGCTGGGGCCGAGGTCGATCCGGAGGTGATTCGGAGAAATTTCTGGTCGAGCGTCGGCATCGGCATCGCCGGCTTCGTCGTTCCGTTCTTCGGCGTTTTATGGTACACGCATTACATCTCCGGCTGGCCCTGGCCGCAGGCGCAAATTGCCGGCTTGGCCCTTTCCACCACCTCCGTGGCGGTGGTGTATGCCGTCATGACGGAAAACGGCATGAACAACACCGAACTGGGGAAAATCATTCTGGCGGCCTGTTTCATCAACGACCTGGGAACGGTGCTGGTCCTGGGCGTCCTGTTCGCGAATTACAACCTCTGGCTGGTTCTCTTTGCCGGAGTGACCCTTGCGGCGATGTGGTTTTTGCCCAGGTTTGTACCCTTCTTTTTTTCAAAGGTGGGCAACCGGGTGAGCGAACCGGAAATCAAGTTTATCTTCTTCGTTCTTTTCCTCCTGGGCGGTCTGAGCGATATGGCAAAAAGCGAGGCCGTTCTCCCGGCCTACCTGATCGGAATGGTCCTGGCGCCGTTTTTTCTGCAAGACAAGGTGCTGGCCCAGCGGATGCGGGTGATGGCCTTTACCCTGCTGACGCCCTTCTATTTCCTCAAGGCCGGCGCCCTGGTGAAATTCGATATCGTGGTTTCGGCTGCGGGATTGATCGTCATCCTGCTTTTGATAAAAATGGTTACAAAATTTGTGGGTATCCACCCCCTGACCGCGTTTTTCCGCTTTGAAAAAAGGGAGGGGATCTATACCACCCTGCTCATGTGTACGGGATTGACCTTCGGCACCATCTGCGCCCTTTTTGGCGTCAACAACGGCATCATCGACAGCGACCAATATACTATGCTGGTGGCCGCCGTCATTGCCAGCGCTGTCGTGCCGACCCTGATTGCCCAACGGTGGTTTCAGCCACACATCCAACATGGATAGGGAGGACAAGGATCATGCACAAAAAAATTCTCCACGGGATCGACGGGTCCGACGGCTCTTATAAGGCCTTGGGAGAGGCCATCCGGCTGGCCCGATTGTACGGGGCCGATCTGCACACGGTCTTTGTGGAGGAGATGCCCCAGTACGCCGGGACCATCGGAGAGGTCATCGAAGAGCAGGCGACGGCCAACGGATTCGGCGGCAAGATCATGGCGCGGGCCCGTGCCATGGCCGAAGACGAGGGCGTGCCGCTTCAGACCCTGACCATTGTCGGCCACGAGGTCAAAACCATCGTCGAGCTGGTCAAGCAAAAAAAATACGATCTATTGGTCATCGGGTTTATGGGCCGATCCGCCCTCTACGACCGGGTTATGGGGAGCACCTGTTCGAGCCTGGTCCGACTGGCGTCCTGTTCCGTCCTGGTCGTCAAATAAGGCCCCGCACAAGGGACCTGGATTGCCTGACAAACTGACCGGATGGTCAGGTCGATCCCCATATTTTGTTTGACAAAAGCCTCCTTTTGTGAAAATGGATCATCGGTTATGCCGCTGACAGGACCGCCACACGGCGGGAGACGGGACCGTCCTTTTTGATTCTGCCGGCGGATCCATGGCAGTCGTCAGAAACAGACGAGGAAGGCCCGCGTTTCTTTCGTTGACGCTGCAGATGAGATCGTGGTTTTCGTGATTTGCAAAGGACAAGCGATAGAATGCCAGACCTTTGAATTTGTCCTGAAGCCCGGGTATTTTTCAAAGGTCTCAATGCATATCAATTCACAGGGAGGAAAGAATGGCTAACGAGAATTTAATGTCGAAAAGGTGGCTCATCGCCATCGCGGGGATCGTCATCCAGTTGCTGCTGGGTACGGTGTATGCCTGGTCGGTCTTTGTAAAACCGGTCATGGCCGCCAACAACTGGACACAGGCCGAGGTGGCCGTGGTCTTCATGATCATCATCGGTGTGATCGGCGTATCCGCCGCCTTCGGCGGGATGCTGGTCGATAAAAAAGGTCCCAAATTCGCCGCCACGACCGGTGTTATCCTCTATGGAATCGGCGTGATCCTGGGCGGCGTTGCCCTCAAGGCAGGGAGCATCTGGCTCCTGTACATCGGTTACGGCGTCATCGCCGGTATCGGCAACGGCCTGGCCTACGTGGTGCCTATCGCGACGCTGATCCGCTGGTTCCCGGACAAGCGCGGCCTCATTACCGGCCTCGCGGTCATGGGATTCGGCCTTGGCGCCTTCTTCATCGGAAAAATCGTTCCCGGACTGATTCTGAACATCGGTGTGGCCAACGCCTTCTTTGTCCTCGGCATCGTCTATCTGATCGGGAACACCCTTGCGGCCTTGACCCTGAAAAATCCCCCGACGGGCTGGCTGCCCGATGGTTTTACCCCTTCTGCATCGACGGTCTCTGCGGCCGATTCCTTCAGTTGGGCCGAGGCCAAAAAGACACCCCAGTGGTATATGATCTGGGGTATGCTGTTCCTGAATGTCAGTGCCGGCATGGGGCTTATCTCCAAGCTGTCTCCCATGGCGCAGGACGTCTACCGGGTTGCCCAGAATATTACAGACCCCGCACAGCTCGCCATTCTCGGCGGCGGCGTTCTGGCCTGGGCATCGATTTTCAACGGCCTGGGACGTCTCTTCTGGGCTGCCGTTTCTGACAAGATCGGTCGTAAGAACGTGTTTATGATCATGTTTCTTACACAAGCGCTCCTCTATTTCTATACACCCTTTGTCACCAGCCCGATTATCTTCACCATCATCGCCTGCTATCTGCTTTCGTGTCTTGGCGGCGGATTCGCGGTGATGCCGGCCTTTGCGGCGGATTCCTTCGGGCCTACGTACATCGGCAAGGTGTACGGCTTCGTCCTGACCGCATGGGGCGCCGCGGGCGTCATCGGCGGTCTGGTCTTCGCCAAGTTCACGGTCCAGCCTGCCCTTTGGACCGCGGCCGTCCTGCTCTGTGCCGGATTCGTAATCGCCCTTCTCTTCAAGCGGCCCCAGCATGTATCCCACTACCGGGCAGCAAAACCGGGTGGGAAGAAAAAATAAAGGCCCGCATCTCGAATGAAAAAAGGGACCTTCGCCTGAAGGTCCCTTTTTTTTGGCCAAACATCCTGGTTTGTTTCATCACGTCCGCTTGGACAACATCATCGATACATAGAAATGGAATAGGCCGTAAACCTTACGGGAGTTCTTGTCCGGAGACATCAGAGAATCGCCTGGGCAATGGAAAAATAGATGAGCAGCCCCAGGATGTCCATGACCGAAGCAACAAGGGGGTTGCTGGCAACGGCGGGATCGACACGGCAGCGCTGAAGAACGATGGGAAGGATCACGCCGAGGATGCTCGAGACAATGACGATGAGGATCATCGCCAGGGACACGACCAGGGCAATCCGGGAGCCGCCCTTGAAAAGACCCAGGCACCAGCTCGCCCCTCCCATGGTCACCCCCAGCAGGATGCCGATGCCGACCTCCCGGAAAAGGGCGGGAAGCCAGTGTCCCTCCCGGATGTCCCCCGTCGCCAGCGCCCGGATCATCAGGGTGGCCGACTGGTTCCCGGTGTTGCCCCCCGTTCCGATCAGGAGGGGGATGAAAAAGGCCAGGGCAATGGCGGACGTCAGGGTCTCTTCCTGCGCAGAGATGATGCCGGTGGTGATGACGCTGACACCGAGAAGCGATGAGAGCCATACCACCCGCTTTCCGTACAGGGACCAGGCCGAGGATTCCCGGTAGCTTGTCTTCAGGGGATTCACAGCGGCCGATTTCTGGAAATCTTCCGTCACCTCCTCGACGGCCACGTCGAAGAGATCGTCGATCGTGACGATCCCCAGGAGGGTATCGTTGGTATCGACAACCGGCAGGGCGACGATATCGTAGTGCTGGATGATTTTTACGGCCTTCTCCCGATCTTCGAAGGCGGGAATGCTGACGACCGAGGTCTCCATGATCTGATCGATGACCTCGTCGGGACGGGCGAGGATCAGACGCCGAAGACCAATAACGCCGAGGAGATGCCATTGACGGTCGGTGACATAGATAATATTGATCGTCTCACTGTCCAGGCCTTTGCGCCGGATATGGGCCAGGGCGGCTTCCACGGTCCACTCGGGACGAATGGCAACGTAGTCGGGCGTCATGAGGCGACCGACGCTCTCTTCCGGATAGCCGAGGAGCTGCAGCGTCTCCCGCCGGTCTTCCGGTGAAAGGAGGTTCATCATCATCTGGATCGCCTGACCGGGCAGGGTCTCGAGAAAATCCGTCCGGTCGTCGGGGGGCATCCCCGCCAGGATGATGCGGGTTTCTTCCTCTGTTATGGCCTTGAGGGTATCGCGCTGGAGCCGGTCATCGAGGTAGGAGAAGACCTCCGGCAGGATGTTTTTGGGCAGAAGTCGAAGCAAGACGATGCGTTGCGACTCATCGAGTTCACGGAGGAGATCGGAGATGTCCTGGGCGGGAAACTCGAGGAGAACCTCCCGCAGTTCAGACCAGTTCTGGCTCTCCAGGAGTTCGTGAATTTCAGGCCTGAGAAGGTTCAGTACATACATGTCGATTCTCCAGATCCTGGAAGAGCATTCTTCCAGCGGGCCAACTACCGGGCCATGGTCCGGCGGTGCAGCGCTTTCCTTATAGGCATATGCGGTTCACAAGTCAAGTGCATCGTCACCGGTCCCCTAAAAAATACTGCTCGAAATCATTGCAGAAAACACCTCGAACGTGCCATACTGAAGAAAATTCTCGGGAGGTGCGCATGGTTGAAAAATGGATACGGGAAATCAAGGATCAATGCCCTGCAGAGGCCCTCGGCATGATCCTCATCCACAACGGTATCGTCCGGGCTACGGGGAAGGATGGAGGGCCGGTACACGCCATGCGGCTGTCCTATGATCGGGAAGGACTGGATCGGGCGGTTCAGGAGGCGTCCCGGAAGGAAGGCGTTGCCGCCGTCCGGGTCTGGATCAACGAAGGCGTGCTCGACGTCGGCGACGATATCATGAATCTCTGCGTGGCCGGTCGCTTCCGCACCGATATCCTGCCTGTCTTCGAGGCCTTGCTGAAAACCGTCAAGGCGGACATTGTGCGGGAGGAAGAGATGTAAATTCCAGGCCTCTGACCACGCTCTTCAGAGGCCGAAGAGGGAAAACCGGAAGGCGTAAACCCTGTCACCCTTACCGGAGCCGTCCGCACTTTCCCCGTAATCGAACCCGACACTCCAGCATTGGCGGCGATAGTCGAATCCATAAATCTTTTCGATCTCCCGCTCATTGAAATGGTCCTGTTTCAACCGGAAATTCAGGTCCAGATTTTTTGTAACGACCGCCTTCAGGATAAGGTTTGTCTCCTTGATCGTATTGCGGGTATAGCGATAGGTAATGGAGGCAGAGTCTCCCCGATGGTCGCGCAGGACCAGATCATAGTTCTCCTGGGTCCAGTTGGTGTCATAGACACTGTAACGGTTGCGGGCATTGACGGTTACATAACGAAGCGGGAGAAGGTCCAACTCCAGGCTGATGTCGCTCAAAGGCCGCCGGTCCGTATGGACCGGGACGATACCCTTGTTCGCCTCCCGGATGTTGTAGGCCTGTGCGACCTTGAACCGGAGAAACTCCACATACCGCCGACTCCCCCCCAAATCCGGGATACGGGCCGTCAGTGTATTGGTCACGGCATAGACAACGGCGTTCAGGTCACTGGCCACGGCTGGGGCCGCAGTGCTGCCCTGGACCGCCAGCATCGAGGCCAGGGTGTTGTTGACCGTGTTTTGCTGGCCCGCCGCCGCGATGAAGTCGGGAAGGCCATCCTGCTTGACGGAGGGGCTGAACAGATAGGTGATCTCCGGCCGGATGCCATGCCGGATCTTGTCCACCTGCTTGCCTCCGATGGAAAAAACCCGATGTATCTCGCCGGAAAGGGTAGCACCGGCGGTAAAGATCTCCAGATGGTCCTCTTTTTTCAACCCATCCCCCACTGCATCATCTCTCTTCCATACCAGGCTGCGGAGACCGGCAAAGGGTGTCAGGTGACCATAGCCCTTCCAGCCGAAGGGCATGGAGAGGGCCGGATAGGCATCGACGAGATGCCCCGTTTGTCCTTTTCCCCGGTGAAAATAATCATACACGCCGGAAAGCTCGTATTGGATGGGTGTTCCCCCAAGGGGTTGCTTGATGCCCGTCAGGGCAATCTCCGGGTACCTCTGCAGGGTGATATCGTTCGAGGGAACGGTAAAATCCTGGGTGCTTTTGATCAGGGCCGTCAGGTTGTAGGCCTTCCAGCTCTTGACGAGTCGTACCGTGGAATCGAGGCTTGCCAGCGATTCGTCGCCCACGAAGGCAATCTGCCGGAAGGGTTGGGAGCGGGCCTGGGAATAGTTGGACAGGAAATAGTTGTGTGAGGAAAAGTCCCGAAAATAGAAACTATCCGATACCCTGGCGATATCGGTGCGCAGATACAGGGACGGATCGATCCTTGTCTCGTGGTTCAGGTAGAAAGACCACCGGCTCTTCTCGTCCTGCCAATCGCGGTAATGGTTTCCCACGGTTTCTGTTATTTTTTTGCCGTCACGGAGGTAGTCTCCGTATAGAACTCCATACGAGTCGTTGTTCAGGATATAGCGCAATTCAATCCCTTCCTGAAAACCCCGTTCGCTCATGTAGCGCTGATGAAACGTGGCATCCGCAGCGTCTGAAAAAGCCCAGAAAAAGGGGATGCCCACATCCCATCCGAGCCTGTTCTGGGAATAGGCCATCCGTTCAGGCAGGAGAAATCCCGATTGTCGTGTGGTCTTCACGGGGAACAGCAGGTAGGGGGCATATACAATGGGGAGGTTGCGCGCATAAAAACGGCCGTGGGTCAGGGTGCCATACCCGTCGATCGTCACGTCCAGTTCTTTCCCCGCCAACCGCCAGTCGGGCGATTCCCCGTCGCAGGAGGTCGCCTCGGCGTTTACGACAAAATAGGTTGCCTGGCCCGTTTTCTCGATACGCTCCCCCCGGACATAAAAATGATTTTTGGCCATGAAGATCCTGCCTGCCTGAACAACGCCCGTCTGTTTCTTCAGGTCTACCCGTGCTGTTTTCCCTTCCAACACGTCACCATCGAGACCTTTGAGGCGGACGTTCCCTTCGGCATAGGCCTCGTTCCGACCATGATACAGATCAACCGCTGCCGCCGACAGGACATTGCCCGCATAGGCAATGACCACGTTGCCGCGGGCACGGTAGACGTCCCCCGCCTGTTCGTAGAGGAAGCGCTCGGCCTCGATTTCGACCGCCCCTTGTCCCGGCGGATCGATGTTGGGAAAACCCTGATGCCCGGGCGCCAAGGGAGTCAGGGACACAAGGACAAAGATGCCTGGCTCGGAGGTATCGGGCATATGGACATCGATTTGCGTAAAAAGAGGAAGATATTGCTCGTGATAAATCTCCAGGGGACAGGGGCCCTCCGACGGAACAGACCCGAGTGTAAAGATGCCGTCATCACGGGAGAGGGTACTTGCGAAGGGAAAGACATTCATGGCAATCCGGGCGCCTGCGATGGGGCGACGATCCCCATCGGTAACCCTCCCGGTTACGGTCTTGGTTAGACGGGGCCAGCGCATCTCTGTGTCCGGGATGAAAAGGCTGTCCTGGAGGTCGGAATTTTCTTTTTCGGCAACCTGTGTCGCTGCCGGGACCCTCTCGGACCCACAAGAGGCTGGCGGAGAGAAACACCCCATACCCGAAAGCCACAAAACGGAAAAAAAGATCCGGGAGATTTTTCTAAAGGCAATCATCATCCATCATGACGGTGGTTGTGATGTCCTTGAAACCAGGTCTGCAAGCGGCCTGGATTTCGCCGACGAGATAAAGGGAGCCGGTCACACAGATCAAATCCTGCGGAGTTGCCAGGGCAAGCGCCGTCTCGAGGGCGCGCACCGGGTTTTCCTCGGCCAGGGTATTGGAGACCAAACCGCGGGCCAGGAAAGCCACCTCCCGCGGTGAACGGGCACGGTCCGCGGCAGGCCGGGTCAGAATCAGGGTATGGGCCAAACGGGCAAGTTTGGACAGCATTGCCTTACAGTCCTTATCGGCCAAAACTCCGAAAACCACGAAGAGCCGCTCGTACCGGAAATGTTCCTTCAGGGCCCGGCATAGAGCCGCAATCCCGGCCGGATTGTGGGCGCCGTCCAGAACAAGCGTCGGATTTCCCGGCCACACCTCCAGGCGTCCGGCCCAGCGGGCACGCCCAAGCCCTTCGCGGATGGCCGTCTCGCCGACCTCCAGTCCGATGCGGGACAGGATCTCCGTAGCACCCACGGCCAAGGCCGCGTTCCGGATTTGATGCCGTCCGACAAGCGGACAGGGCAGATGGTCATACCTTGTTGCCAATCCACGGTACGTAAAGCACCCGGGCCGACGGGAGGTGCCGATCCGCAGATCCCGTCCCAGGCGGTAAAAATCTGCCCCCTGGTCAAGGCAGGACTTTTCCAGGACCTCCAGAACCGGTTTCTGTGAGGCCCCGGTGAGACAAACCCCCCCGCGCTTGATGATTCCCGCCTTTTCGCCGGCAATGTCGGTCAGGCGGTTCCCCAGATAGGCGCAATGCTCCAGGGAGATGTTGGACACCACCGAAACGACAGGATGAACCACATTCGTCGCATCCAGTCTCCCCCCCATTCCCACCTCCAGCACGGCTACATCCACCTTTTGACGGGCAAAAAACAGAAAGGCCAGGGCGGTCAGGAACTCGAAATAGGTCAGGGAATCGGAGGTGAAGCGTTTTACGGTGCGGATGCAATCCGCCATGTCCTCCATAGAGATCATCTCGCCGTTCAGGCGCACCCGCTCCCGGACATCAACGAGGTGGGGCGACGTATACAACCCGACCCTGAGCCCTGCCGAAACCAGCATGGCTGTCGTCATGGCACAGATGGAACCCTTGCCGTTGGTTCCTCCGACCAGAATGGATGGGTAGTCGTTGTGCGGCTCGCTCATGCCGTGCAGCGACTCCTGAAACACGGTAAGGTCCAGGCGCATGCCCCTGGACTGCAGGCCGGCCAGGTATCCGAAGGCTTCTTGGTCGTTCATCGGCTCGATACAAGGTGATTCGTGAGGAGTTTCAATGTTTTTTGTTGGTCGGACACGCAAAAAAAGCCATGGATTCCCGGAACTGCAGCACGAATCCATGGCTTCCGGTCCTAAGACCGACGCGATCCATCAATCCGGAATGACCTTGAATACTTCATCGCCGGGGCGGACGCGATCGGATACCTTGATGCCGATAAAATCTCCAGCCCCCGCCTTGGGGACCTTCTGGTTGTTGACCTCCATGGACTCAATCGATTCGGTCAGATCCGTCGTATGTCCCATAATCCGGATGCTATCGCCGACGTGCAGTTCCCCGGCCACGATTTTGACAGCCGCGACACTCGGCTTTGCAAAAAACTTGACTACCTCGCCCAATTTCTCCTCCGCCATACGGAAACCTCCTTTCCCCGCGAACGGTTTTGATAGCGATCCGCGGATCGCATGTCCATATTCAACTACAGTTTACGGTGGTTATCTATATTTTTTTCTCTAAAAAAACAAGAACAAAAAAGGCAAGTCGCAGGACGACTTGCCTTTCGGGAGCAACACCGGATCGGTCGAAATATGTGTTAGCGGCAATCCATCATTTTTCCGCAGATACCTTGGTTGTCTTCTTTTTCGCTTTCTCTTTCTCTCCGTCTTTGATGAATTCCACCTGCGACATGGGGGCATTGTCGCCGCTGCGGTATCCCAGCTTCACCACCCGGGTGTAACCGCCTGCCCGATTTTGATATCGTAGCGAGAGTTCTTCAAAGAGTTTCTTGACGGCCGTTTCATCCCGGACAAAAGCGAGGGCCTGTCTCCGGGCATGCAAATGGCCCCGCTTCCCCAAGGTCACCATTTTTTCGGCCAGCCGTCTGAGTTCCTTGGCCTTTGCATCCGTCGTGCGGATTTTTTCCTCCACGAGTAAAGAGGTCACCATGTTCCGAAACATGGCCTTCCTGTGGCTCGTTGATCTTCCCAATTTGGTTCCTGCTTTTGCATGGCGCATAACGGCTACCTCTCTCCATCCATACAGCGCCGGGTCACTCCAGATACCCCGGCCTACTGTCCCTTATTTGTCTTCTTTCTGGTTCCAGGGGGGAAAATCCAGTTTCATCCCGAAGCCCATTCCCTGTTCGGCCAGGATTTCCCTGATCTCGTTCAACGATTTGCGACCAAAATTCTTGGTCTTCAGCATCTCTGCCTCTGTTTTCTGTACCAGCTCGCCGATGAGGTTGATCCCCGCATTCTTCAGACAGTTTGCGGAACGCACGGACAATTCGAGATCATCGACATGTCGCAGGAGCTGTTCCTGCAAATCGCCCTCGTCCCCCAGTTCAGGTTGAACATCCTCTTCCACGACCTCTGAGAAGTTGATGAAGATATCGAGCTGTTCCTTCAATATTTTCGATGCGTAGGCAACAGCATCCTCGGGGTGGACACTTCCGTCCGTCCATACCTCAAGGACGAGCCGATCGTAATCGGCAATTTGTCCGACCCGGGCATGGGTTACGGTATAATTTACCTTTTTGATCGGGGAAAAAACGGCATCCACATTGATCGTCCCTTCGGGCTGATCGATATCCCGCTCTTTTTTTGCCGGCACATATCCACGGCCCATGCTTACCACCATTTCCGCCTTAAAGGCGGCCTCACCGGAAAGTGTGGCAATGTGGTGGTCAGGATTGAGGATCTCAACGGTACCGTCGTGCAGGATATCCCCTGCCGTAACCAAACCTTCACGCGACATGTCCAAATGGATCATCCGGGGCCCGTCCTGGTGAAGCTTTACCCGTATGCCTTTCATGTTGAGAACAATGTCCGTAACATCTTCCTTCACACCGGGTACGGTGGAAAATTCATGGAGTACACCGTCGAATCGAACGGAGACGATCGCAGCGCCCTGAATGGAGGACAACAGGGTTCGGCGCAGGGCATTGCCCAGTGTAATGCCGGCACCCCGCTCCAGAGGTTGGCAGGTAAATTCGCCATAAAATCTGGTATGCGTCGCTTCGTCTATCTCTATGCGTTTGGGCCGTATCAGGCTTCGCCAGTTTTTCTGCATCGTTCACATCCTCATACTTCAAGTATTTGTCCTGCCGGATCTTTACACGAACATCCGCGATTACTTCGAGTAAAGTTCGACAACCAACTGCTCTTGAACTGGCATGGTCAGATCTTCTCGAGCGGGCAGTATCTTCACGGTCCCCTTGAATTCATTCTTATCCAAATCCAGCCAAGAGGGGACACCGCGCCTGGCGACAGTCTCCATGGCTTCCTGAATCCGGATAATTTTTTTGCTTCTCTCCCGGACCTGTATCACGTCACCCGCCTTAACCAGAAAGGATGGGATGTTGACCTTGTTTCCATTGACGGTAAAGTGGCTGTGCCGAACCATCTGCCTGGCCTCCGTCCGGGACGTCGCAAATCCCATTCTGAAAACCATATTGTCAAGCCGTCGTTCCAGGTAAACCAGCAGGTTGGTTCCCGTAATGCCTCTCTGCCGATCGGCCTTGTAAAAATAGCCCCTGAACTGCTGCTCCAATAGGCCATAGATTCGCTTGAGTTTCTGCTTCTCCCGAAGCTGCACGCCGTAATCGGACGTCTTACGCCGCCCCTGCCCGTGATCACCCGGTGCGTACTCCCTTCTTTCGAAGGCACACTTGTCACTGTAGCAGCGATCACCTTTCAAGAACAGTTTGATCGATTCTCTGCGGCATAACCTGCATACGGATTCTCGATATCTTGCCAAAACGCCTCCTCTTCAAAACCTATCGACAAATTGTTCGATTCAATGAATTACCCGGTATCATACTCTTCTACGCTTCGGCGGACGGCAACCGTTGTGGGGTACCGGCGTCACATCCCGAATGACCGTGATGTTCAGTCCTGCCACCTGCAACGAGCGAAGGGCAGATTCCCGTCCGGCTCCCGGACCCTTCACATAGACCTGAACGGTACGCAGCCCATGCTCCTTTGCCTTCTTCACCGCATCCTCCGCCGCAAGCTGAGCGGCAAACGGCGTGCTCTTCCGGGAACCCTTGAATCCCTGGATACCGGCTGACGACCAAGAGATGACATTGCCGCTCAAATCCGTGATGGTCACGATGGTGTTGTTGAAGGTGGATTGGATGTGAGCAACACCTTCCGCTATGTTTTTCTTTTCCTTCTTCTTACCAGTCCTTCTGGCCGGTCTCGCCATGGTTCCTCCGCATCAATTTCGCTGTTGCGACTATTTTTTCTTGCCTGAAATGGCCCGTCGTGGCCCTTTCCGCGTCCGGGCGTTCGTGCTCGTCCTCTGCCCCCGTACAGGCAGCCCTTTGCGATGCCTCAATCCCCTGTATGTCCCTAAATCCATCAGCCTCTTGATGGCCATGGACAATTCTCTGCGCAAATCTCCCTCTACCTTGTGCTCCTTGTCGATGAGATTTCGAATGGCCGTAATTTCTGAGTCCGCAAGGGCATCGGTTTTCGTATTGAAATCGACGCCCGCCTTTTTCAGAATCTCCTGAGACTTGGTTCGGCCGATCCCATAAATATAGGTCAAGGCGATCTCCATCCTCTTGTTCTTCGGTAAATCCACGCCGGCGATTCTAGCCACTTTTTATCCTCCTGCTCTCGGTACCCGGTTCTCAACCCTGGCGTTGCTTGTGTTTCGGATTCTCGCAGATGACCCGCAGCACGCCGCGCCTTTTCACTATCTTGCATTTATCGCATATCTTTTTTACAGAGGCCCTTACTTTCACGATACCGACTCCTTTTTTGCCATGCAACCCAGTTGTTTCTTCTACACCTATTTTGTCCTATAGATAATCCTGCCCCTTGTTAAATCGTAAGGAGACAGCTCCACCGTAACCTTGTCACCCGGAAGTATCTTGATAAAATGCATCCGCATCTTCCCGGAGATATGGGCCAGCACCCGGTGACCGTTTTCAAGTTCCACCCGGAACATCGCATTGGGCAACGGTTCAACCACTTTCCCTTCGACTTCGATGGGTTCTTCTTTTGCCATATAGACCGTTCCTGTCGATGCCCGTCTTTTCAGGGCGTAAGCCGGCTAAGGATCTCCGGCCCGTTTTCCGTAATTGCCACCGAATGCTCAAAATGGGCGGACAGCCTGCCGTCCTCCGTCACCACCGTCCATCCATCCGGTAGAACTGCCACCTTGTATGTTCCGGCGTTTACCATGGGTTCTATCGCCAGGACCATCCCTGCCTTCAGGGCTACCCCGCGCCCTTTTCTTCCAAAGTTCGGGATCTGCGGTTCTTCGTGCAGGTTCCGTCCTATTCCGTGCCCGACAAAATCCCGGACCACCGAAAAGCCTGCCTCCTCGACATGGCCCTGTACGGCTGCGGAAATATCTCCCAATCGGTTTCCGACCCTCGCCTCTTCAATGCCGCGGTACAGAGATTCCTCGGTCACCCGCATCAGCCGTGCCGCCTCGTCCGAGGGCGACCCGACGCATATGGTCATGGCTGCATCCCCGTAGTAGCCTTTGAAGCATACCCCGAAATCCAGGCTGACCAAATCGCCTTCCGCGAGCGCCCTTTGCGAGGGCAACCCATGCACGACCTCATTGTTTACCGAAACGCAAAGCGAAAACGGGTAGCCTCGGTAGCCTTTGAAGGCTGGCTTGGCGCCTTTTTTTCTGGCCAGTTCTTCCGAGTAGCGATCCAGGTCGAGGGTCGTCACCCCTGGTGCAACCCTTCCCTGCACCTCCAGAAGTATTTCCGCAACGATGCAGTTGCTGGCCCTGAGCTTCGCGATCTCTTCCGCTTTTCTGAGAATGACCATTTCATCTTACGGCCTTGCCCACCGGCGTCAACGCCGTCGTGCAAGATGCCCCTTCTTCATGAAACCCTCGTACTGCCTCGTCAGCAAGTGGGTCTCGATCTGACCGGCCGTATCCAGGGCGACGCCGACGACAATCAACAGTGCCGTGCCACCGAAGTAAAAGGGGACATTGAAATAACTGATCAGGATACTCGGCAACACACAGACCGCCGACACGTAAATGGCGCCGCTGAATGTCAGTTTCGTCAGGACATCGTCAATATAATCCGCCGTCTTTTTCCCCGGACGGATTCCCGGCACGTAACCTCCATATTTCTTCATATTGTCCGCTACGTCTACGGGGTTGAAGGTTACAGCCGTATAAAAATAACAAAAGAAGACGATGAAGGCCACGTATAGCAATTCATATCCCACCTTACCGGGCATCAAGGCATCGGCAATGAACTTCATCCAGGGATGGGGAATGAAATTGGCGATGGTTGCGGGAAACATAATGATCGACGATGCGAAAATCGGCGGGATCACCCCGGCGGTATTGACCTTGAGCGGCAAATGGGTCGATTGGCCGCCATAGACCTTCCGCCCAACGACGCGCTTGGCATACTGAACCGGGATTCGTCGCTGGCCGCTTTCGACAAAAACGATCACTCCGACAACCGCCACCATCACGATGCTGAGAAAAATAATGAAAAAGATCCCCATTTCCCCCGTCATCATCAGACGGAAGGTATTGATGATCGCTGCCGGCGCTCCACAGACGATTCCGGCAAAGATGATCAGCGAAATCCCGTTCCCGATCCCTTTTTCCGTAATCTGCTCGCCCAGCCACATGATGAAGGCCGTTCCAGCCGTCAACGTGATCATCGTCATCAGGCGAAACGCCCAGCCCCCTTCGATCACGATGGGCGCACCCGTAGGACCGGCCATATTCTCCAAACCAATGGCAATGCCGAATCCCTGGATGACGCTCAGAAGGACTGTCCCGTAGCGGGTGTACTGGGTAATTTTCCGTCTCCCCGCTTCTCCTTCTTTGGACAGTTTTTCCAGGTGCGGCACGGCAATCGTCAGCAGTTGCAGGATGATCGAAGCGCTGATGTAGGGCATGATCCCCAGCGCAAACACCGACAGATTGCTCAAGGCGCCGCCTGCAAACATATCGAACAGCCCCAGGAGCGATCCCTTCGCCTGCTCGAAGAAGGCCGCCAGGGCCATCGCATCGATACCCGGTGTCGGCACATGGGCGCCGATTCGGTAGACAATCAGCAGAAGAAAGGTAAAGAGAATCCTCTTCTGCAACTCCGGTATCTTGGATATATTGGACAGACCTTCTAGCAACGTCTGGGTTCCTTATTCGATAATGGAGCCACCGGCGGCCTCGACCTTCTTGCGAGCGCTGCCGCTGACGGCATCCAGTTTGATGGAGAGGGGGGTTTCAATATCGCCGCGCCCCAGTAGCTTTACACCATCGCCGATTTTTTTGATCAGCCCTTTTTCGATCAGGGCCGGCATGTCGATCACCGTATGGGCGGGAAAGATTGCCAGCTGGTCCAGGTTGACGATGACCATCTCCCTGCGGAAGAAATTCCGGAAACCTCTTTTGGGAAGACGACGGGCCATCGGCATCTGTCCGCCTTCAAACCCCGGCCGGTTGTTGCCGCCCGATCTGGCCTTCTGGCCCTTGTGGCCCTTGCCGGACGTACCTCCGTGACCCGAGCCGTTACCACGACCAACCCGCTTTCTGCTTTTTCTCGAACCTGCCGGCGGCTTTAACGTAGATAGATTCATATGTCCTATGCCCCAACTTCTTCCATCGTTACGAGGTGGGAAACCTTGTGGGCCATTCCCCGGATCTCGGGCGTATCTTCCAGGAAGACGGTCCGGTTCAGCCGGGTCAAGCCCATTCCCTTGAGAATCTTTCTCTGCTTTTCCGGCCGCCCAATAAAACTTCTCACCAGTGTAATCTTCAGTTTCTGTCCCACCACAATTACCTCTCCGTTACGTTTACTGGTTTTTCGCCGTCGCCAGTCCCCGGAGCCGTGCGATTTCCTCAGGATCCCGGAGTCGACACAGACCATCAATGGTTGCCTTGACGAGGTTATGGGGGTTGTGCGAACCGAGGCACTTGGTCAGGATATTGTGCACACCGGCTGCCTCCAGGACGGCCCGCACGGCGCCACCGGCGATCAGGCCCGTTCCTTCCGAAGCAGGCTTCAGCAGTACCCGCCCGGCGCCAAATTGGCCAATAATCTCATGTGGGATAGTCCTGCCTGCAACGGCAACCTTCCGCATGCCTTTCTTGGCCTGCTCCATACCCTTACGGATCGCCTCTGGCACTTCATGCGCCTTGCCCAAACCGGCCCCGATAGAGCCCCGACCATCTCCGACCACCACCACGGCGCTGAAACGAAAACGCCGCCCGCCCTTTACGACTTTCGCCGTTCGGTTTATTGCGATGACCCTGTCCAGGAGTTCCATCTCTCCCACATCGTCTCTCACCATGACCACTCCCACTTATAATGTCTCATTACATCGGAATTAGAACTTCAAGCCCGCTTCCCGGGCGCCTTCTGCCAGGGCCTTGATGCGGCCGTGGTACAAATACCTGCCGCGATCGAAGACGACCTGGTCAATGCCAACCGCCTGCAACCGGCTTGAAACGAGTTTGCCCACTTCCTTGGCCACGTCGGATTTTTTCATCGTCTCGACGTGCTGTTTGATCTCTTCGCTCAGCGTAGAGGCCTCGGCAACGGTCTGCCCTGTGTCATCAGCAATTGCCTGTACATAGATATGTCTGGCACTGCGAAAAACGGAAAGGCGGGGTCGGGCCTGGGTCCCCTGGATTTTCCCCCTGGTTCTTGCCTTCCTTTTGTCCCTGATTCTTTCAACCCTCTTTGTAGCCAATTTCCTACCTCGCCTTCGAGAACAGTATCTGTCACCTAGCCTTTGGCCTTCCTAGGACCCTACCGACTTACCCACCTTGCGTTTGACCTGCTCACCCGCATATTTGACACCCTTGCCTTTATATGGCTCCGGTTTTTTCAGTTCCCTGATTTCCGCGGCCACCCGGCCGACCAATTCCTTGTCAATGCCGGACACGGCAATATTGACCTGCTTATCCACCCGGACGGCGATACCATCCGGTATCTTGAAGAGGATGG
>Ga0351879_1064_pt1 | contig 24382 bp, 13 predicted proteins | sample BONcelFGM3001D15_FD_206782 | JGI IMG/M metagenome (GOLD analysis project Ga0351879, IMG submission 206782) | Enriched cells from coal bed in the Powder River Basin, Montana, United States - BONCAT cells FGM rep3 HSBNCT.FGM.300.1.D15 ... | reverse complement strand
TTTAGTCATTATTTCATCAACTTTAGTTAAAGAAAGATCCAAACCTTTTGCTATAACTCTCCTCATAAGATCGCGCTCAGAAAATACTCCAATAAGTTTTTCATTATCAAGAACCGGAATAAGCCCTACGTTATGCTCTGACATGTAATTTACTGCATCAATAATTTTTGTTCCTGATTGAATTGTGTAAAGAGATTTTTGTTTAAAGAACTCATTCATTTTTAACATAGGGGACTCCTCTTTTTGTGACAAAGATAAACGAAACTATTTAATAAGAAAAGGAAAAATTTAATTAATAAAGATTTTTAAGTGAACTTAGCTTAATTAGATGTTCATCTAATTTTTCAAAATAACTTTCTCTTTCTTCATTTGTAACTCGTGCAGGCGACCATGCAATAAACGGAGGTTTCACTTGCAATCCAATAAAATAAAGCATCCCATGGTGAATATGATATAATAGTGTATCAATGTTGCCGTTTTTTCCTTCGGGTGAATAGGCAAACTCCGGACCACCGGTTGTAAACATTAACATGCCGGTTTTATTTCTGAAAGCACCGTTATCATAAACTCCTTTTCCAGCGCCATAGCAAAATCCCATTGCAAAAATTCGGTCTACCCAACCTTTTAATATTGCCGGAAGCGAGAACCACCACAAAGGGAAACTGAATATTATTAAATCAGCCCATTCAATTTTTTCCATTTCTTGTAGTACTGAATCAGTAAAAAGTGAGTTATTATAAGCGTGGACTTGCTCTGTCTGATACTTAAAATATTCGTTGTTCGAAAGTCGTAGAAAATCTTTTTGTACACCAACCGGTTCAAAACCAATTTGGTAAAGATCCGTGACTTTTACAATATCACCTCTTTCTTCATAAAACCTGACTGTATAATCTTTCAATGCTGTACAAAATGATTTCGGCTCCGGGTGTGCATGCACAATTAAAATATTCATTTCCCTCTCACTGTTAATATTGTAGTTGAACGGATGCTAATTTACACATTCGGTTTGATTACACAAACTTTTTAAATTAAGTTTCTAATGCAAATTATTTGGGTATAATGAAAATTAATTATTATTTGAAATCTTTTCCTTTAGAAGCTCTCTTCTGGCTTTCGGGAATTGCATATTTGATATTTTTTGTCCAGGCGGATTCTAACTTTACCATTTGTCCGTTTCACAATATTGGAATTACTTTCTGCCCCGGTTGTGGTTTAGGTCGTTCAATTACACTCATTTTTCAATTACGTTTTTGGGATTCATTTAATACCCATCCTTTAGGATTTGTCGCTCTTATCATATTATTGTACCGTTCGATAACACTTTTGGTTATATATCGGAAGAATTTTTTTTAATAAAATCAAGGAGGTTCAAATGGCAAACATTTATCAACTTATGCCGTTTCTCGAAGGTGAGGAACTATTGTTTGTTCAAAGTATAATTAAGGACTTGAATGATCAACAAGCACAACAATTTGCGTCCATTTATTCAGCCCGACGAAAAGACCCGCAAATTATTCTGCTCACAACTTTGCTTGGTTTTATTATTGTTGCCGGTGTTCAACGGTTTTTATTAGGTCAAATCGGAATGGGAATTTTATTTCTATTTACCGGTGGATTCTGTTTGATCGGAACAATAATAGACTTAATTAATTATAAGAAACTTTCTTTCGAATACAATCAAAATGTCGCTCGAGAATCAATAATTATTGCAAGATCTTTGTAATTGTTTTTTAATTTGATTTTATGTCTGAATCAAAATTAAATTTTTGTGAGTGAATTTAACTGGCAACTAATTTATTAGGGAATTTCTATGAATGCTCTTGAAGTAAAAAATTTATCTAAATCATTTGGAATGTTAAAGGCGGTAGATGACGTTTCTTTTTCAGTTCCAGAAGGCTCCATTTTCGGATTGATCGGAAGAAACGGCGCCGGTAAAACGACCACAATAAGAATGATGATGAATATTTATCTGCCGGATAGTGGTGAAGTTTTGTTGAAAGGTGTTAAAGTTGGACAGGATTTTAAAAACCGGGTTGGTTACCTCCCTGAAGATCGGGGTCTTTATAAGAAAATGAAAGTAATTGATACCATACTTTATTTTGCAAGTCTTAAAGGAAAAATCGGTAAAGATATTCAGAAAAAAGCTGATGAGTATTTGAAAAGATTTGATTTGTTGGATAGAAAACTTTCCAAAATCGAGGATCTTTCAAAAGGGAATCAACAAAAAGTTCAATTTATTGCAACAGTATTACACGATCCGGATTTTATTATTCTGGATGAACCATTTAGCGGACTTGATCCGGTAAATACTAATTTATTAAAAGATATAATCCTTGAAATGAAAGAAAGAGGAAAAGTAATTATCTTTTCAACACATCTAATGGATTTTGCTGAAAAGTTATGTGATCATATATGTATGATTGACCGCGGTAAAGCAATTCTACACGGACCGTTAAAAGAAATAAAATCGAAATTTGCTCAACGAAATGTAAGTTTAAGTTATGAGGGAAATCTTGGCTTCTTAAAGGATAATCAGATGATAGAGAAAATTGAAGACTTTGGAAATTCAATCGGCATTAGATTAAAAGATCAAACATATTCTCAACAACTTCTTAAGCTATTAATGGAAAACAACATTGTTATCAAAAAATTTGATGCAAACGATATTTCACTGCACGAAATCTTTATCGAGTTAGCCGGAAAAGATCACGATTTGGAAGAAAGGAGTAACCTGTATGTTTAATTATAGAGTTGCAGCAATTATAAAAAGAGAATTGAAAGAAAAACTCTTTTCAAAGGCATTTATTGTGATGACATTATTAATCCCGGGACTAATTTTTGTATTTGGCGGAATACAAGCGTTATTATATTCAACTGATAGTAAAAATTTAACTTTCGATTTTGTGGTCGAAAAAAATGAATTAGTTTCAGCTTTCCAAAAAGAATTTGCAGAAACTAAGTTTGTAAAAAATCAAGGTTACAGTTTTAATTATTTATCCATGACACGTGATGAGTTTAAAACTCATCTTGAAACAAAAAAAGATGTTTTGTTGAAAGAACAGATTACAGGAATTTATTATGTTCCCGCGACAGCTTTAACGGATAAAAAAATTGAGTATTATTCAAAATCTCCACAGAATATTTCATTAAACCGTGAACTTGACGGACCAATCAACAAAGTATTGTTAGACAGCTATTTTAGCAATAAACTACTTTCAACCGATGAATTAAGTTTTGCAAGACGAGGTGTTGATTTTACCGGATTCAAAGTTTCTAAAGATGAAGAAATTTCAGAAGCAGGTTATGGAAATTTAATAATTGCCTATGCATTCACATTTCTACTCTACATCAGTCTTTTGATGATGGGGCAGATGACTATGCAATCAGTAATTGAAGAAAAAGGGAATAAAATTATTGAGGTAATTCTTTCCTCAGTTAGTTCCAAAGAATTAATGACAGGAAAAATTCTTGGAGCCTCAATAACTGGTGGTGCACAAATGGTGGTTTGGTTATTAACAATTGTCGGTGTTTCATCATCGGCATTACTTGCGTTACCAAAAGAGATTACACTTAGCGTTCAACCGGATTTGGTTTTGTTTGTAATTGTAAATTTCTTTATCGGTTTAGTAATGTTTACAGGATTATTTGCGACACTCGGTTCAATATTTGACAATCCGCAAGATGCTACAAGTGGAACGATGCCATTGATGATGTTGATAATAATTCCATTTTTCATTGCTCTTTCTATGATGGAAAATCCAAATAAACCTTATGCTGAAATTGCATCGTTAGTCCCATTCGCATCAATTATTGTTATGCCTGCACGAATGTCACTTATTGAAGTTCCGCTTTGGCAGCAGCTTCTTTCTATTGCTTTAAACTTAGTTACAATACTTGCAATATTTCCCTTTGCCGGGAAAATTTATAGTATCGGAATTTTATGGACAGGCAAAAAACCTAAATGGTCAGAAGTTGTTAAATGGATTAAAACAAAAAGTTAAATAACAACCGGAAGTATATTCTCCATATATTTCCGGTTAAGTTTAATCCATTAAATAAAAGATAAAAAAATGCAACTTTATCTCGTAGCAACTCCCATCGGCAATTATGAAGATATAACCTTACGTGCTCTTTCAGTATTGAAAGAAGCCGATTTAATTATTTGCGAAGAATATCGAGAGGCACGAAGATTCCTTTCTCATTTCAAAATTGATAAACCCCTCCTCTCGCTTAATGAACATAACGAGCGCGAAACTGCGGAAGAAATAATCGTTCAAATAAAAGAAGAAAAAAAAGTTGCGCTGATTTCTGATTGCGGAACTCCTTTATTTTCTGATCCGGGACATTATTTAGTAGAAATTTGCATCGCAGAAAAAATTCAAATTATTCCGGTGCCAGGGGCTAATTCATTAATTCCTGCATTAACCGGTTCCGGTCTCAACATCGAAAAATTTTATTATTACGGCTGGCTTTCACCTAAAAAAGATATTCGCAAACAAGAATTGTTCAGATTAAAGAAGATTGATGAACTTATAGTTATTCTTGATACGCCATATCGCATGAAAAGTTTGATCGAAGATATTATTGTTTCGTTCGGAAAGGATGTCCCACTCGTGCTTGCATATCAACTTACTCAAAAGAATGAAAATTTTATTAGAGGAAGCGGTGAATTCGTTCTTTCTAAAATTATTAAAGGAGAACTTAAGGGTGAATTTGTTCTCTTAGTTAACAACCGCTCAAAGAATTATAGATACAGATAAAATTATTCTTTTGTTAGCAAAGCAACATTCTCAATATGATATGTATGTGGAAACATATCAACCGGTCTAATTTTTACAAGTTTATAACCACTCTGAACAAATAGCTTTATATCACGTACTTGAGTTGTAGGATTGCAGCTTACATAAACTATTTTTTTAGGTGAAAGTGTTATAACATCTGTAACTGTGTTTAAATGCATTCCCCCGCGAGGAGGATCAAGTATTACAACTTCAGGATTTGGTAAATTATTTTCGGTTACTATCGGTAGAAATGTTTTATAAAGATCGGCTTTATAGAAAAATACATTTTCAGTTTTATTTAGCCTTTTATTTACTTCCGCATCTTCCACGGCAGAATCAACAACTTCAATTCCATAAACAGATTTAGCATATTTCGACAAGAATAACGATATGGTTCCGGCTCCCGAATAAAGATCATAAACTATTTCCTCACCGGTTAAACCGGCATATTCAAGTGCAACATTATATAATTGTTCAGCATGAATTGTATTTGTTTGAAAAAATGAATTTGCACTAATCCTAAACTTATAACCACCAATCTTGTCAATTATAAATCCGGGACCATAAATTATCTTTTCATAATCACCGAGGGCAATCAATGCCTTCTTTGCACTTATGTTATTAATAATTGTGGTTATCTGAGGGAAGTTATTTAATAACTTTTTTGAATACTCATCTATTAATTCCGGTTCATCTGAAGATGTAACGAGATTTACCATCAAATCATTAGTATGAGCGGATTGCCTTACAATTAAATTTCTTAAATAACCGGTATGTGTTTTTGTTGTATAAATTGTTGTGTTTCGTGATTTAAAGAACTCTCGGGTTAAATTCAGAATTCCATTACTTATCTCTGATTGAAGGAAACATTCATCAATATCAAGAACTTTATCATATAAACCCGGGATGTGCAATCCTACAGCAAAATTATTCTGGATAGCATCCTTGATTGAAATTTCTTCAAGTGAGAGCCATCTTTTATCAGCGAAAGAAAATTCCATTTTATTTCGGTAGAAAAATATTTTTTCGGAAGAAAGGATTGGTTCAATATTAAGGTTTTCAAAACCACCAAGTTTTTCAAAAATTTCCTTGACTTGAAGTTCCTTATACTTTATTTGTGAGAAATAGTCTAAGTCCTGTTGTTTACATCCACCGCAAGTACCAAAATATTTACATCGGGGAGTAGTTCTTTCAGGTGAAGCTGACAAAATTTCCACGATTTTAGCATCTGCATAATTTTTTTTAATCTTACGAATTTGTGCTTTAACTATATCACCCGGGTACGCACCATTAACAAAAACAACAAAATTATCTTCAGCAGAAGGTTGATTATTTATTCCCCTCGCTACTCTCGCAATACCTTTTCCTTCGAATGCATATTTGGTTATTGAAAGTTCAAGAATATCATTCTTCTTCATTCACAACCTTTGAAAAAAGAAGTGTTTTGAAACCGATGAATTTATGCCCCCCTAATTTGAGATAAGCATTTACTTCGTGTTGTAGTTGAGCTATAAATTTTTTTTGAATTTTAAGATCATCTACATAAATATTTTTCATTCCGTTTTTAATAATAACGGAAGCATCATTGTAATATGATTTTAATGTAAAATTTAGGTCCTTAGATGTGATTAGTTTAAAGTTTTTCTCGGTGTAAGTTTTTTCAATATCATTTGTGAAAAGACAACTCATACCGGCTCTTTCCCAAATATCTTTGACGAATGGAGGGATTTCCTCTCTTAAAGCTACAATTTCACCCGAACATAAATATCCATCCGGTTTTAGGATACGAAAGACTTCTTTTAATATTTTATTTCTTCTATCATTAGAAAATGTACCTTGAGCAAAGATTACATCAACCGCTTCATCATTAAAATCAGTTAGATCAAATGACATTAATCTTACAGAAATTTTTTGCTTCCCTTGCATTTTCATTCGAGTTGCAATTAGTTCTTCATTGCTTGAAACAGCAATAATTACAGCTTTTGCATAAGCAGTCATTTGTAAAGCCACGGTATCGGTACCGAAACCAAGTATCAGAACTATTTTATCTTTCAAGTCTACATTCTTTTTTAGAAGATTGTATTGTTCGATTCCACCGGGTAGAAATGGTATATTGTTATTCATATTCTTTCACATTTTAAAACTTAAATTTTTGAAGCCGTAATTTAATTATTAATTTTGATAACTCTTTTTTTTATTAACGAAATATGAGTCGATTTTTGAAACTTTATCTTATTTTTACCTTTTTTTTGCTGATTAATGGAAAATTACTTTACTCACAAGCATTTGATTCCACAATCACAAAAACGATGGACAAGAATGATTCTCTTTTTATAGCAGCTGATTCTTTACAAAGCGATTCACTAACAACTTCTAAAGAAACAAAACGTGATACCATAATCTCTGTTCATTTTACACCTTATGATCAATTCAGTTTATTTAGCACGAAAAAAGAAATTGAATTTTCGGATTATAAGTATAGCGCAAACTTATTCAATTCTCATCCCTTCGCTTATCTAAGAGATATTGGCTTTGCAGGTCTCCCATCTGAATTAAATTTATACGGAAAGGGTTTTAACGAAATAAGTTTTACGGGAATGCACGGATTATTAAATGATCGTTCAACAAATAGTTTTGATCTTCATTTACAGCAATCGGAATTTATTGACTCAATTGAGTTTGTCCCGCTTCCCCGTGGGTTTTTGTATGGTGGATGGAATTCGGTTAGCGTAAGGTTTATCCCAAAAGAAATTATTTCACGCACCCCAAAGTCAAGAATTCGTTACTATGAAGGTTCTTACGGCGAAGCTATGATTGACGGTCAAGCATTTCTTCTCCCTTATAAAAAACTTAATGTGTATGTTGATATTACCAATAGAATTTCGGGAGAACGATTTAAGAATACTTCTTTGGGGATGTGGACCGGCTCAACCGGAGCAAATTATTATTACTCCGATAACTTAACACTATTCAGTAACTATTATTATCACCGTGGAGATGTAAGTCTAAACGGCGGTATTGATTATACAAAAATATTAAGCACTACTTCAGATGTAAGTTCAGTTCTTTATGATGAAATTCTTGCTCCGGTAATTTCTGAAAATCAATATAACCGTAAAACAATTCAAAGGCTTAATGGTGGATTCAGAGGAATATTTTTACCGGATAACTTTACAGAATTAACTCTCTATAATGGTTACTCACTTGATGAGTTTAGAAATAATGAAAACGAAATTACTAATAGAATTTTTACCGATTACCGTGAAGAATTCTATGGTGTATCTCTACATAATAAATATGAACATTCGTTTTTCTCGTTAAGTTTGATTGGGAATTATGAATCCGTGAAATCATCGGTAGAGTATAACAGAACTTCGACAAATAATTTTGATTATAATGATTATTCAATGAGCGGGTTAGTTTCATTAAAATTGGCAGATACCACACTTATTCCTTCTTTTTACGGAAGAATATTTAATCACAATCATAACATGGTTTATGGATTTGGCGGAGATATTCGAATTAAATTATTTGAACAAATTGAAGTCTATACCGGCACATCATTTATGAACAGTATGAAATATAACAGTCACTTCCTCAGAGGAAGTTATGATGCTGTAAATAGTGAAGTCGGATTGTCTTTTAATTCAGAAAATTTTTCGCTAAAAACTAATTTTTTTATGACTCTTTATGATAACAAAAATGTACTGCTTGCTTCAAGCAGTGATACTGTTAATATATACTCATATTCTTCGGGTCAACTTGATAGGCAATATGGAATCTCTCTCTCTCTAACAGCAAACTTTTATAATTTCAGATACCTATTAAACATCTCATCAGTTAAAAGTAAATTGAATGGAGATTACTATTCTATTATCCCATTACAGATGAGTACCGGAATTTTTTACTCCGACCATTTATTTGAGAATAATTTATTCTTGAATACTGGTTTTACCTTTACATTTACCGGAAGACAAGTTAATCACAATTATTTTCTTGACCGACCGGAAATTATGTTTATTTACGATGCAAAAAATATCCCGATTGGATATAGATTAGATTTTGTAATGCAGGGAGAAATTCAGGAGAGTGCAATAATCTATTTCACATGGGAAAATTTACTCGATAAAAAATATTATTTAACTCCATATTACCCTATGCCAATAAGAGGTTTACGATTTGGTATCGCATGGAAATTTTTAAACTAAAATTAAAGGATTTTTATGAAAATACTTTTAGGCGCTGACCACGGCGGCTTCGAACTTAAAGAACAACTCAAAAGCATTCTAAAAAGCGAAGGTTATGAAATAGAAGATGCCGGCAATTTAATTTATGATGCTAAAGATGATTACCCCGATTTTGCAATTGCTGTAGCTAAAAAAATCGCAAACAATGAAGCGGAAAAAGGAATAATAATCTGTGGCAGTGGTGTTGGAGCATCCATTGCAGCAAATAAAATTAAAGGGGTTAGAGCTTGTGTTTGTCACGATACATATAGTGCAAAACAGGGAGTTACTCACGACAATATGAATGTATTATGCCTTGGTGGTAGAATCGTCGGGGTTGAAGTTGCGAAAGAATTGGCACTCGGTTTTGCCGGTTCGGTATTCAGTAACGAAGAAAGACATAAAAGAAGATTAGCAAAAGTATTGGCTTTAGAGTAGTATTAGGTTTCTTTTGTTATTCTACAACAAACTTATAAAAATATTACTTCACCTATAGAACTTTTAGAGGAGAAGAATAGCATGAGATTCCCTATCCGTTTTTTATGAACAATTACTATTTTTGAGTAGCCATAAAAAATATTAATTATGAGTTTAGCAAAACAACCGTTAAAATGATCAGCAAAATAGAAATCTCTGTATCCTCTTTGGATTTGGTTAATATTATCATCATTACCTTAATCACTCTTTTCATTTTGGTGATACTACGAGTAGACAAAATCCTGATGAAGCCCAAAGTTTACTTAAAACTTGCTTTGAGCATGATATTATTGGTTCTTTTAATTGACGAACTAATTAACATAAATTTTAGTTTTGCGGTTTATCTACACCCCATTTCCTATTTCATTTATTTCGCTATCTACCCTATAATTTATGTTTATTCACGAGATCTTGTTTATAACGGTCAAGATTTAAAACGTCCCTCATTAATATTTTTTTTAATATTTCCGTTTTTTGTATTTCTATTGATTTCTATAATTTTCTATCCTCTTTCATTTGATGATAAAATGAAGTTCGTTGATCTACATGTAAGTGAGACAAGTGGAGAATCCCCTGAGTTTTCGATATTTCGATTACTAATAATACCGGCATATTATCTCCAGACCATTTTTTACATTGTTCTGACCTATTTATTAATTAGAGTTTATAGAAAACATAGTCAAGAGACAGAATCAAATCCCCTCATTGTACGTTTTATTCTTATCTATATCATTGGAGTAATAATCTATGAAATCTTATTGGTAATCATAAATCTTTTTCTTCCTATTGGAGTTTACGAAATCAGACTCCTTGAAATGATTACAACTCTTATTTTCGTTTTATTTGGTTTGTACATACTTTTTAACCAAACAATGATTTTAGTTCAGTCACGGTTTATTCGATATTCTTCAAAAATTGAGAAATCGTGGGACAATGATTCCCATAAAACAATCTTTTCGGAGACGGAAAAATTAGAAATTAAAAACATATTAGAGCATTACCTTTTAGAGTCTAAGTTATATTTAGACCCCAATTTAACCCTTGAGCTGTTTTCAAGAAGAACACACATTCAGTCCCGTAAGATTTCAAATGTTATTAACACAACTTATAATAAAAACTTCCATCAATTCATCAATGAATACCGGATAACCGCTGCCATTCGGATAATGGATTCCGAAAAAGAGATAAGTATAGAAAATCTTTACACTAAAGTTGGATTTAACTCTCGTTCCACTTTCAACCGGGCTTTTAAGGAAATCACCGGTAAATCCCCCTCTGAATATCTTTCTCTGCGTAAATCTGCATAATATCCCACTCTAAACGATAAAACGCCTTCTCAATACACGTATTAGGAAAGCTATACCATTGACTCATCGAGGTATATATATTTTATTACCGGAAGTGATTTGGATGAAATTAATTCTTCACTGCTATTAAAATGAATCAATTGGAGAAGCGTTTGACATCACAAAACAATATTTCTTTGTAATTAATAATCTCAAAAGGTTTAAGTTAATCGTTTAAAGGAGTGATCAAAATGAAGAAGTCTTTCCTAATCTGTCTTGCTTTAATTCTAATTGTAATGACATTACAAACCGCAACTGCTCAAACCACGATGCACTCTTATTATGACCTTTCTGCAACATACAACGCTTCTGCATATAACGAGTTGAGTAGCCCAACTGTATTAACAGAGAGCGGGGGTGACGATTTTACACTTACTAATGGGGGATCTAACGGAATAGGTCCCGGCTATCAGATCGGTTTTAATTTCTATTTCAATGGTGAATATTTTACACGATTTGGAATCAGCTCCAACGGGTTCATCGGATTGGGTACTGAAGCCGATGGTGTAAATGTAATTAGTTCCTTAACTAATTATATGATTAGTTATCCGGGAACTATCTCTCCATCAAGATTAAGAAGTAGAATAGTAGCTTTTGGGTATGATATCGTTCATAAAGGGAGTGGTTATTCTCCTGCAATTAGTTATTCCACTCTTGGTTCAACACCGAATAGAATTTTAGTTGTTCAGTTTAAGGGGTGGAGGAGATATGATGGACATTCAGAATCAGACGACTTAATCAATTACCAAATTAGGCTTCATGAAACATTAAATAAAATTGAGATTATTTATGGTTCATCAAATGCAACAACCGCAAGTACGCAGGTGGAAGTTGGTCTCGGTGGTAAATCAACCGATGAATATTTTAATTTAACAACAACGAGTAATTGGGCTTCACCTTCTTATGGTCAGTCTGTGGATGCTAAAATGACTTTTAGCCAAACAGTTCACCCTTCAAGTGGAACAATTTATACATGGACATTAAGAACAATGTCCTATAGCAGTGCAACTACCGAACAAGCCTCGACAAATTTCGTACTTAAAGGTCAAACAAATCAGCAAATAATAAGACTAAAAATTACAACCACCGGATGGGTATTTCCTTTCAGCGTAACATCAATTTCATTTACAACAACAGGAACCACGACGGTTGGAAATTTAATCGCAGCCAGAGTTTATTACACAAATTCTGATAATTTCTTTACAGCTACTCAATTCGCTTCTCAAATAAGTAGCCCGAATGGCACGCTTACTTTCAATGGTTCTCAAGAGTTAGGCAGTTCGGGAGTTCATAGTTTTTGGTTGGTATATGATATAAAAAGCGATGCTACAACAAACAGCCAGTATGTTGATGGAACGTGTACCTCTTTTACAACAAATGAGAGCGGCAATCCCACTCGTAACCCAACGGTTACAGACCCTACAGGAGACAGACAAATTTTGGGCGGTTTAAGCGGAACTGTTACCGTAGGTGACGGAGGAGATTATCCTACCCTTTCGGGTAGTTCTATTAGTACCGGATTATTTTACGCGATAAATAGTTTGGGACTTACAGGAAATTTGACGGTTAATATCATTTCAGATATAACCGAAACTGGATTCACCGTACTTAACCAATGGACTGAATCGGGTGGCTCCGGTTATACTGTTACAATTCAACCATCTGAAGCTGTGCTTAAAACGATTTCAGGAAGTGGAAGCTCATTTTTGATTAAGTTTAATGGTGCCGATAGGGTAACGATAAATGGGAATTATAGTAGTTCCGGACAGTATTTAAAATTTCAGAATACCAATACAAGTTCATCAGCTTCTGCTTTGTATTTGGGTAATTCGTCGACCAACAATTCAATTAAAAATTGCTTAATTGAAGGCTCGGCAAGCAGTGATGGAGTGATTAGCTTAACTTCAACAAGTTCAAATAATCTTTTTGAAAATTGTGTCGTTCAGAATTATTCAAACAATCCTATGTATGGTATTTCCTTTAATGGAAATCCTAATAATTCAAATACAATCAAAAATTGTTCAATTTCAAATTTTTCAAGCAGAGGTATATATGCATGGGGTGAGGGAATTACAATTGAAAATTGTGAAGTCTTTCTTAGCTCGGCTATAACTGGATCCCCGATTGGAATTTCTCTTTACGTTCCAACCGGAACTACACTATCAAATACGATCAAAAATAATAAAGTCCATGATCTTTCTTCTTCAAGTTCATCCAGTGAAATTAAAGGTATTGCAGTAAGTTGTTACAGTGGAAGCACTAATGTTTATAACAATACTGTTACACTCAATTCCAGTTCAAATAATTACTTTTGGGGGTTGGATTTAAGATATTATGGTGCAACTCTAAATACCTACTACAACTCAATTTATGTTAGTGGGTCAGTGGCAGGCTATAACTCTTATGCCATCTATTGTTATAACCAGGGGGCGGCATCAACCCTAAGAATAAAAAATAATTCTGCGTACAATGCCAGAACAAATAGCAGCGGTAGTGCCAAACATTTTGCAATATATTTTGTCAATATCACAAATACCACGTTTGATTTAAACTACAATGATTACTTCATCAGCGGGACAGGCGGTATATTAGGATATTGGAATGGAGTAGATAGGACATCCTTATCAGATTGGAAGTCGGCTTCATCTCAGGATAATAACTCTATCGGCTCAGATCCTAAATATGTTTCAACTTCAAATCTTAAACCATTCAATACTTCCCCACTTATTTCTGCAGGTACTACAATTGACGGAATAACTACAGATATTGATGGAACTGCCAGACATGCTTCAACTCCTTATATCGGCGCTTACGAATCTTCACAGGTTCCTGTTACAGTGGATTTTTGTAATCTTGAAACCGGAAATACTACAATTAAGGAGGGACAAACTTCTACTTTTTCGGCAAGAGTTGAAAAAAGCGGCGTAACAACTGGTGAGGGGCGGGGAGTCGGTATTCAATGCTGGATTGGATATAGTAATTCCAATACAAATCCCTCAACCTGGTCGACTTGGACAGTAGCGACCTATATTGGTGATGTTGGAGATAGAGATGAATACACTGTAACATTTCCTTCTTCTTTAACACCAGGGACATATTATGTCGCAAGTAGATTTTTTATTACAAATGCGAGTGATTATCAGTATGGTGGTTCAAGTGGGGAATGGAACGATAATTCTTCAATTTTAACAATTCAAGATAATGTTATAAACTTCGCCAATGCTGTAAACTCACCCGTATCTGTTAAACTCGGGGTTAATAAAAAGTTTTACGCAAGATATGGATTGCCAGATATAACTACTCAGTCAACCGAATCTCCTGCAGTTCAAACATGGATTGGGTACAATACCACAAATACAGACCCGAGTGGATGGGAAAACTGGGTTGCAGCAACGTATGTTGGACAGAGCGGGAATTATCATGAATATGAGGCAAACTTCGGTTCTACATTTAATGTCGGCACCTATTACTATGCCTCAAGATTTAAATTGAATGATGATAGTTATGTTTATGGTGGTTATAGCTCAGACGGAGGAGGAATTTATAATGGAAGTACAAATGTAAATGGAACGATTAATGTAAACGCTGAACTACCATTGTTTGAAAACTTTGATAATGTTACAGCACCGGCTTTACCAAATGATTGGTCAAAAACAGCAACAACGCCGGCTTGGAGCACATCTACTTCGAACTATAATTCAAGCCCAAATTCAGTTCTTGGAATTTCTTATTCTAATGTAACTGCCGATTCGTGGTTATTCTCACCACAATTAAACCTTACAGGTGGTACTACTTACACAGTCGTTTTTTATTCATGGTACTCAAATTTATTTTCCGGAGGTAAATTAAAAGGGCGATATGGTACTACTGCTACTGCAGGAGGAATGACTTCAAGCAATGTATTTGATATAACGACGACAACAACAAAAACAAGATACAGTTATACTTTTACTCCATCAAGTTCAGGGACTTATTATTTCGGTTGGCATAATTATTCAACATACTACACTTCTTATCCCGGTCCTTTATGTATAGATGATGTTCAAATTTATGAAGCCCCTGCAAATACAAGCGCTCAGACCATTCCATTGAACAACACCACACAATACACATTTGGTTCTACTGATGTTACAATAAAATTTGATGTTGCTAACGGACAAAATCTGACTATTAATGTTGACCAAGTTAATTCCTCTCCGGGAGTAAATGGGAGCTTACCGTCAGGAGTAAACCAAACGATTTCCCAATATTGGAACATTGCACTTACAAGCGGCTCGATTACTACAGGTGTTTACTCAATATCTATTGATGTTACCGGTATTGCGGGTGTAAACAACCCGAAAGATCTATATTTATTAAAGAGGACAAACTCAAACTCTGAATGGCAGAACCTTGGTAAACCGACCTATACTGAAGGGAATGTATGCACATGGAGTGGATTAACCAGTTTTTCCGAATTTACTCTCGGAGGGGATAGTGAAAATCCTCTTCCTGTGGAACTTAACTCTTTTAATGCATCGGTTGTCTCTCGAAACGTATTTTTACAATGGCAGACTACAACAGAAGTTGATAGCTATGGATTTGAGATTGAGAGATGTGAAAAGTCAAATGTCAAAGGTGAAACGTGGCAAAAAGTTGGTTTTGTTCAAGGTAACGGTAATAGTAATTCAGTTAAATCTTACTCCTTTACCGATGAAAAACTAAATTCAGGTAAGTACAGTTACCGTTTGAAAATGATTAACACTGACGGTTCATTTGAACATAGCCCAGTAGTTGAAGTTGAAATAGGAACTCCCAAAGAATTTACACTAAGTCAGAACTATCCGAATCCGTTTAATCCAACAACTAAGATAGATTATCAACTACCTTTTAATTCGGAAGTGAAGATTGAACTTTATTCAATTACCGGAGAAAGAGCCGCAACGCTTGTTCACCAGCAGCAAGAAGCCGGGTATTACACAATAGAAGTAAATACATCAAAGATAAGTTTGGCATCGGGGGTATATGTTTATAGAATTACTGTAATAAATGAAACGGATTTAAAAACCTTTATTAATTCAAAGAAATTCATTGTTCTAAAATGATACTGAAGGAGTAATTATGAGGACATTACTAATAACCATTTGTAATCGACTAAGTATTCTGTTTTTTATTTTGTTTTTAGGAAGTTCGATTCTTCATGGACAATCAACGATACAACTCGGAAGTGGAACGAGTGAGTTATTAGGGATACCATTCTATGGCACATACGATTATGGTTGGTCATCAATGGTGTACTTAAAAGAAGAAATTAATACTTCCGGATGGAGCAGTCCCGGAAGATTATCAAAAATAGCATTTCAATTTTACAATTCTCCATCAAATTATTTAACCAACAATCAGAAAATTTATATTGCTCATACTTCTGCTGCATCTGTCGATGGTACACAGCCGGACGCTTCATCAATGACACTGGTTTATGATGGAAGCATAAACTGGACAATACCTGCAGGACTGCCGAATAATAGTGTATCAGCGACAGCTTTCGACAGCGACGGAAATAAGTGGATAGGAACAAGTTCCGGATTGACTAAGTTTGATGGTACAAACTGGACTGTTTATAACACATCTAACTCCGGAATACCAAGTAATTCAGTCTGGGGCTTGGCAATCGATGGCGGCGATATTATATGGATTGCTACTTTTGGAGGCGGCTTAGTTAAATTCGATGGTACTAACTGGACGACATACAATACCGGTAATTCATCTATTCCTACTAATTATCTTTATTTCGTAACAACTGATGCATCAGGAAATAAATGGATTGGGTCCGGAAACGGTTTGATTAAATTTGATGGTACAGACTGGACGACATATAATACCTTATCAGGTTTACCAAATAACTCTGTTTACTCTGTTGCAATCGACGGAGATAATCATAAATGGATAGCTACTTACGGCGGCGGTTTGGCAAAATTTGATGGAATTGAGTTTACAGTTTATAATACATCTTCGGGTCTTGCTTCAAATAATTGCTATGATGTAGCAATTGATGGCAGTGGAAACAAGTGGATTGCAACTTACGGTGGTGGTTTATCTAAATTCGACGGAACCAACTGGACGACTTACAATACTTCAAATGGTTTACCGGCAACAAGGTGTATAACAGTAGCTGCAGAATCTAACGGCAACATTTGGGTCGGTTTTGAGAATAATGGAGTTTCTAAATTTGATGGGAGTAGTTGGACAAATTATACACCGGCTAACTCATCATTACCTTCTTATGGAATAAATGATGTAGCTATTCAAAGCGGTTCTGTGAAATGGATTGGGACAATAAATGGTCTCGCAAAATTGGATGGAAGTACCTGGACGATTTATCAAAAACCGGATTGGCAGGAAATTGAATTTACTACTCCTTTTGACTGGAATAATGTTGATAACATACTAATCTACTATGAGAACAGAGATGGTAGTAAAGCCTCTGGTTATCCAACGTTTAAGAGTTATATGTATTATACTGTGTACAGAAGTCAATATAAAGTGCAGGATGGATCTTTCCCTACGGGTATTACACAAAGTTTAAGAAATTATCGTCCAAATTTAAAAATGACGATTGGAGATATACCGTATCCTTTTATTTACTTTACTCCTTTACCCAATACATCACTTTCATCAAATCGAACACTTTCAAACGTTTCCATATCAGACCCTGATGGGGTTAATACAAACTCCGGAACAAAACCTCGTTTGTATTACAAGCGCTCAACCGATGCAAATACTTATGTCGATAACACAAGCGGTTCTAATGGCTGGAAATATGTTGAAACTTCTTCTGGTTCGTCACCGTTTAGTTTTACTATTGATAATAGTTTACTCTATCAAACAGAATCTATTCCTGTCGGTACTGTTATCCAATATTTCATTGTTGCTCAAGATTTAGCTTCTACTCCAAATGTTGGCATAAGTTCTAGTACTTTTAATTCTAACCCGACATCAGTTGCATTAACTGCAGATGCTTTTCCAATATCAGATGTTTCAACGAGTTATACAATCTCTCAATCATTTTCAGGAGAAATACTTGTCGGCAGCGGACAAACTTATACTTCGCTTACTGCCGATGGTGAGACAGGATTTTTCAAGGCAATTAATGAAGGATTTGTTACCGGAAATATTACAGTTAAGATAACTTCAGACCTGACAGAATCAGGTGGGGTTGCGCTCAATCAAACTAATGAAGAAAATGGCAGCAATTTTACTATTACAATTCAACCAAATGAAGCCGTCAATAAAACCATCTCCGGTCCCAGAAATAATGAAGGTTTAATTCGACTTAATGGAGTTGATAGATTGATAATTGATGGAAGGTATAGTGGTGCAGGTAATTATTTAACATTTATGAATACCGAAACTTATGGGGGTTCAAAAGCAGTAATTCAATTATTAAGTTCTGCAACAGCGGGTGGCTGTACAGATGTTACCATTAGAAATTGTAATATTAGTCTGGCATCCGTTGCAGATCTTTATTGCATATATGCGGGTGGCGCAACTCTGCAAGGGCTTTTATCATTTACCGGCGGATATAATCATGATAACCTTTCAATAATTGACAATATTCTTACAAAAGCTCTTGTGGGCGTTTTCGCCGTTGGCCAACTCTCTTATAAATACGATAATATTGTTATTTCCGGGAACACAATCGGTTCGGAAAACACAGAAAATTATATTATTAAATATGGCTTAATGATTGGTTATATCAATGGTGGGACAATTACAAAGAATAATATTTTAAATTTAATTTATAGTTCAGATTCTAATCCTGCTGGAATTTATGTTTATTCTTCTTCTCAAAATTTAGAGATTTCAAAGAATAAAATTAATTCTATTAAACCCTACACAACCGGATACGGTGCCGCCGGTATAGATATTAACGCCGGATCTTCTGCAAATATCACAATCTCAAATAATGTGATTTACGATATTATCGGAACTGGAAGTTCTGCCGGAAATGATAATGCTGTTTATGGCATTAGAATTCGTAACAGTCAGAGTGGAATAAACATCTATTACAACTCAATTAATCTATATGGGGAGTTCAGTTATAACAGCAATACCATCCAAAGCTGTGCGCTTTATATCGGTAGTTCCTGCACAAGCTTGGATATCAGAAATAATATTCTGGCAAATTCGATATATAATTCACATTTACAGGGAACCGGAACACGAGCTTATGCGATATTTTCATCTTCGGCAAATACTGCTTTTACCAATATCAATTATAATAATTATTACGCCTCCGGAACTCAAAAAGTATTGGGTTATTTAAGTTCAGATAAATCTACAATTACAGAATGGCAAACCGCTACCGGTAAAGATGCAAATTCTAAAGCGATAAACCCGGATTTCAGTTCGAATGATAACCTAAAACCATTTCAAGGCAGTGGGGTATTGAACAGCGGAACTCCCGTAAGCGGAATCACAACCGATTTCGAAAATGTTGCAAGAAGTGAAACTACTCCTTCAATCGGTGCTTATGAAAATGGTGTTGCAACTTCAAATGTTGTAGGATGGTGTAATCTGCAATCACCGGGAAACACAACCATTGACTATGGTGCAAACACAGATGTTTTTGCCAGAGCATATATCGAAGGCATAACTCCGGCAGCTGGCACCACTGAAAATCTTGAAGTATGGATTGGAATCAGTACTGATAATACAGATCCGGCTACCTGGCATAACTGGACAACAGCAACGTTTACACAACAGCAAGGCGATAACGACGAATACAAAATTACTGTTGGTGCAGCACTCGATATGGGGACTTACTACGTTGCGAGCAGATTCCGCTACCAAAACGGACCGTATCGTTATGGCGGATATAGCAGCGGAGGCGGTGGTTTTTGGAATGGAACAAGTTACGTAAACGGTGTTCTAACAGTCAACACTTTTACTACCATTCCTTACGTTGAAAAATTCAGCACGGTTACTACTCCAAATCTTCCACCCGGTTGGTATGCTGAAGATACTAACAATGATGATGTAAAATGGATTACATCGAATTATTCCCCAAAATCGCAACCTTATGCTTTAATTTTTCCTTCTACCTGGTCGGTTGGTAATGATTGGGTATTTACTCCGGGATTCAATCTTACTGCCGGGGTGACTTACGAAATATCATTTTATTACAAATCTAATGATGCAGGTTATGTCCACAAACTTCAGATGAAATATGGATTAAGTAAAAATTCATCTGCAATGACTTCTAACGCAATTTTTTATAATGATAATATAACTCATACAACACATCAAAAAGCATCTTTTACTGTTACCCCTGGTTCATCGGAGCTATACTACTTCGGTTGGCATTGTTTCTCCTCAAGTGGTTATAAACCACAGTTAATCGTAGATGACTTTGCAATAAGAATTCAACCGGCAGCCACGAATACACAAACTATTTCGGCAGGCAGTACTGCACTAATTACATTTACCGGAACAGTAGTAAAAATTCAGTTCACAGAAAACAATGGCGGAGAGTTGGAAGTCACTTCAGATAAGGTTAATGCTTCTCCCGGTGGCTCTCTACCGGAGGGACTGACCAATTTACTTCAACAATATTGGTGCGTTACAACTGAGGGAACGGTAAATGGTATTTATTGTTTTACACTTGACCTTACCGGTATTGGAGGGATTAGTAATTATTCAACCATCCATCTTTTGAAGAGAAATGATGCAAACTCAGCATGGACAGATATTGGAGTTCCAACTGATGTAAGTCAAGCACCAATAGTGAAGTGGTGTTATCCATCTTTAACAAGTTTTTCTGAATTCGGGATTGGAGGTGGAGATGATAATCTCTTACCTGTTGAATTGAGTACTTTTTCAGCAAAGATTAAAATAAATAACGTATTTCTTGAATGGCAAACAGCAACCGAAGTTGATAACTACGGCTTTGAAGTTGAAAGATGTGAAAAGTCAAACATCGAAGGTGAAACATGGCAAAAGATTGGCTTTGTTCAGGGACATGGGAATTCTAATTCCTATAAAACTTATTCATTTACAGATAAAAATCTGCAAAGCAGAAAATTTTTATACCGCCTGAAAATGATTAACACTGACGGTTCATTTGAATATAGTAATGAGGTTGAAGTAGAAATAACACTTCCGACAGAATTTACACTCAGTCAGAACTATCCGAATCCTTTTAATCCTACGACTAAGATAGATTATCAACTACCTTTCAATTCGGAGGTAAAGATTGAGTTATTCTCTATTACAGGAGAAAGAGTTGCTGTAATTGTAAATCAACAACAAGAAGCCGGTTATTACACAGTAGAGATAAATTCCGCATCGCTGGAATTATCGTCAGGCGTTTATATTTACAGAATTGAATGGAATGATAAATTTAAAGTGAAGAGGATGATGTTAATTAAATAATCGTGTCAAAACTCAAGTTGTTCTTATATAAAAAGTTCCTATTGACAGCTGATTTATTTTCAAATTAAAGCAGCTTCTTCAATATTATCGTAAATATTTTTATTAAAAAAAAAGAGACACTCGTTTGAGTGTCTCTAAATATAAAAACTATTTGAGTAGAATAAATTTCTTAGTCGCGGCAAATGAACCGGTATTAAGTGTGTAAAAATAAACACCGCTCGGCAATCCATCCCCATTAAATTTCACAGCATATTTACCTGCAAGTTTTTCTTCATTCAAAAGAGTTCTAACTTCTTCACCAAGTTGATTGAAGATAGTTAGTTTTATTTTAGAAGTTTGCGGCAGCGTAAAATTTATTGTTGTACTTGGATTAAATGGATTCGGATAATTTTGTTCCAAAGAAAATTCGAGTGGAGATCCAACTTCAATTTCAATGACCGGACTATATGTATATGATCCGTCAAAGTCATTTATGCGAAGCCGATAATAATATTTACCTAATGCAACTGAATTATCTTCATAAGAATAATTTCTGATTTCCGTTGAAGTACCTGCAGCTTGCACTGAAGCAATTGCAGACCAAAGTTCGCTATCATATTTTCGTTCGATAATGAATGATTGCGTATTAAGTTCTGTAGCGGTTCTCCATGAAAGCTGCACCGAATTGCCATCAACATTTGCAGTGAACAAAGATAGTTCGACAGGAATTGGAGTTGGGGCTTCATCTGCACCACGATAAGGATGAGTAGTGCTTCTAACATCGCCGTCAATATCATGAGTGATTGATGCAATAGGCATTCCAGAAAGATCAACATCTCCAATCGAACCTACGGATAAATGAAGGTCTGTTCCGGATACGAAGTTAGTAGATTTGAAAATCGTATTTTGTTCATTAGGAGCAGCCGAATCTTTATATTGGGTTATAGAATTGTATAAGAATCCATTCCAACCGGCATGTAATGAATCAACTCCATTGTTAGCATAATAAACATTATAATCGATATTTAAATTCCCAACGAGGTTAGTTGCGCCCGCAAAAAATCCTGTATGGAAGGTACCCGCCGTTCCACCAGCGCGGCTATTCAACACGATGTTATTTTGCATATTAAAAGTACCGGTTGCACTTGTTGAACTTTTTACAATACCTGCTGTGATAACAGTATTGGTTGTACCTCCGGTATGATTTCCACCTATGTTTATTGAATTATAAAAAACATTTGAAGTGTACTCATTCGCACCACTTAGCTGGATGGCATATATGGAAGTTTTAGTTCCATTATTTAGCGTCAAACTAATAAAATTATTTACAATATTAAGCACGCTGCCAGCCGCCATACTTCCTGATATTCCGCGAACTGTACTTGTACCTGTTGATTGGAGATCATACATTTTATTTCCGACTATATCAAGATTTAAAACTGCGCCAAATATTACACCAGTTGGTGTTGTGCTGTACCCGGCAGTTTGCCAAAACTCATTTTTTTCTATAACTGTATTATTGGAACTTGATAAAACCCAAACGCCAGCATAACCCCAGTCATAAATTTTGTTTTTGTAGATGTAATTTGAATTGTTCGGATTTGCAGCAGTACCGGAAAGACCTATGCCCGATCTACCACCAACGATTTCATTGAAAGCAACGTAGTTAAAAGAGTTGCCGGTTGGATTCGAAGCCGAAGTTCCAAATTCGATTCCACGTGGTCCTGCAGTATTCTGTGTGCTGTTGATGATTTTGCAATACTGAATGCTGTTGTAGGTTGCACCATCCAACAATCGCAGTGTGAAGGAACTTGACGTTGTAGCCAAATTTTGAATCGTTAGATTAATTGAAGTACCAACTCCACCGGCTCTGCCATCAAGTGTAATGTAATCAGCATTTGAGAACAAAATGATTGGTTGACCGGCTGCTGTTCCGCCGACAGTTGCAGTTGTTACACCGGCTTTGGGGCGGATTGTAACAGTATTTGTAGCGGATGCGCTATCTCGCATTGTCAATGTTATTGGAAAAACTTCTGAAGTTCCTGTATATGTAGAAGTTATTTCTATATTATAACTTTGATCAAGCGGATTTGGCACTGCATTATATGCAGCTTGAATTGAATTATGAGAACTGACCAATATCCCTGCCGATGTTGACAACTCAACTGAGTTATCCTGCGCATTCACATTCAAACATAATGCGAATAGTGTAAGTAAAACGTAGATCGTTTTAATCATGGCTGATCCTTTCTTTGAATTAAGACTGAGCTAAAATAAATAAAGCTTTTCACTTCTGCATCATTTTTCTCCTTAAACAAGAATCCCGATGGGAAATGAAATTGCGTTCAAAGTTAATGTAGTTTGAAGTTCTATGCAAATAAGTAACAATTCCTTTGGATTCGTTTAACTTTACAACGCTTTACTTATAAACAATCATTTTAGTGATAAATTATATTGAACAAAACAGGTTACTTTCTGCTCGAAATAAACAACAATAAACTTGGTTTCAATTTGGATTATTATTTTTATAGAATGATATCCCAAAAACAATTTGGAATGGAAATATTTGTAAGGACTAAGAAAATGGTAATTTTAGTGAAAATATATGAGTTTTTTGTTGAGCCGGTATCCATTTAACAAGTTTTGTTTTCATTTCAGCAAATTGCGTAACGCATCAAGCAGATTGTCAAAAGAGAATTTGTAACCAAGTTCGAGAGTTCTTTTCGGATAAACAAATTGACTCGCTAAAACTGCGCTTGCCCCTTCCCCAAGCATAATTTTAAGTATAAATTCCGGCACATTAAAGATTGAAGGACGAAAAAGAACTTTTCCTAACGTTTTTGAAAACCCCTTCATCGAAATTGGATTAGGTGAAGTGCCGTTTATAGCTCCAATTACATCTTTGTTTTCTAATGCATAAAAATATAGATTAACTATGTCATCGATGTGAATCCACGAAAAACCTTGTTTTCCATTTCCTAATGGTCCACCGACAAATAATTTGAATGGAAGAAGAAATTTCTTGAGTGCTCCTCCTTCTTTACTTAATACGATCCCTGTGCGGATAACTACATTTCTTACACCAAATCTTTTTACTTTATTAGCTTCCGATTCCCAAACCTTACAGACATCAGCAAGAAAATCATTTCCTAAAGAAGAA
>Ga0351879_1060_pt1 | contig 25553 bp, 24 predicted proteins | sample BONcelFGM3001D15_FD_206782 | JGI IMG/M metagenome (GOLD analysis project Ga0351879, IMG submission 206782) | Enriched cells from coal bed in the Powder River Basin, Montana, United States - BONCAT cells FGM rep3 HSBNCT.FGM.300.1.D15 ... | reverse complement strand
AGAAGTTATTAAAGGCTGAACGGTTTTTTCAATGGCTGCAAAAGTAATATCAACGCTGTATGAGTCTTCACCAAAAAGATAATAAACGGGCAAAATCTTTTTCTGCTTTAATTGCTTTTCAATATCCTGTATTGCAGGTGCTTTGCTTTTCGCCATTGTTAACTTTAAAAATAAAGATGACATCTTCAAAAAGATGTCATCTTTAAAATAATTCTAAATAATCTATCTATCTTTTTTCTATAGTAACTTTTTCCATAACTACATCTTTTACGGGACGATCTTGTGGTCCTTTTTCAACTTTGCCAATCGCTTTTACTACATCCATGCCCTTGATTACTTTACCAAAAATTGTATGATTACCGTTTAGCCATTTTGTTGGTGCTAATGTTATAAAGAACTGGCTGCCATTTGTGTTTGGTCCCGCATTGGCCATTGCAAGAATTCCTTCAGCATCGAAGACAAGCTCTTTAACAATTTCATCATTAAACTTTTTACCCCAAAAACTTTCGCCGCCGCGTCCTGTTCCTGTTGGATCGCCGCCTTGAATCATGAAGCCATCTATTACTCTATGAAAGATTACGCCATCGTAATAGTTTTTGTTAGCTAGTCCAACAAAATTTTCTACTGTCTTTGGTGTTGCTTTTTCGAAAAGTTCTATCTCTATTGTACCCATATTGGTTTTTATAACCGCAACCGTTGTGCTGTCACTCATTACTTGTGTTTCCTTTTTTTGTGAAAAATTATTTGATGATAACATTATCCCGATTATTGCTGCAGCAAAAAGTAGTTTTTTCATTTAACCTCCTTATGGATTTATGATGTTTGAATAAAGTAAAAATAATATTAAAACGCCGAGTGCTATTCTGTAATAGATAAAAATAAATGTCGTATTCTTTTTTAAAAACTTCAGAAGAAAATCAATTGCTAAATAACCGCTTACAGCAGAAACTATTGTAGCAACAATCAAGTTAACTGTTAGATCATAATTGATGTATTTAAGAGATTCAATTAATTGAAGCACACCGCTTGCCAAAACTGCCGGCACACTTAACAAAAAAGAAAATCTTGCCGCAACATCTCTCTTTAATCCAAGAAACAATCCACCAGTTATAGTTGTACCCGATCTTGACGAACCTGGAATTAAAGCAACCGCTTGGGCTAATCCTATTAAAATGGAATCAAGTACTGTTATGTCTTCAATATCCTTTTTAAACTTAGCGGTTTTTTCTGCAGCAGCAAGTATGATTGCAAGTACAATTAAACTTCCGCTAATTACATAAAGATTCTTTGTTAGTGCCCCTTCAATCATATCCTTAAAAAGCAACCCGATAACCACGATTGGTATTGTGCCCAATATAATCATCCAGCCAAGTTTTGAGTTTGTTGATTGTTTAGAATACTGTATTCTTCTCTTTAGATTTTGCTGCAAGAATTCCGTTAAGATATTCCAAAGATCTTTCCAGAAATAAACAAAAACTGAAAGCATAGTTCCGAGTTGTATAACAGCAATAAAAGATGTCCAGTGTTCAGGATTTTTATCAGAAATTAATCCCATAAATTTTCCGGCTAGCGTAAGATGTCCGGTACTACTAATTGGAAGAAACTCAGTAAGTCCCTGAACGATTCCTAATATTACTGCCTCAATTAAACTCAAACAAACTCCTTAAAATTGATATGAGATCCCAAGCCTGAGACCGAAAGAAAGTGAGTTAAAATTTACATTTTCTTTGTAAACAATATTATAAAGGTTTTCACCATTGTTCTCTGGCTCACCGTTTACATCATAACGAACATCTGCGGCAATGTGAGCGTAGACATTTTCTGCTATTGCTGTGTTACCTTCTGCACGAAATATAAATCCATAACCGGTAGCGGAATAGTTATCAGAGTTCACTGTTCCGGGTAAAGATTCATCAACCGATAAAAACCTTACTCCAGTACCACCTCCAAATTTAAAGTTGTATCCCGTTCCATTAAGAACATAATAACCAAGAATCGATGGCATTACCAAGCTGTATGTTAAATCATACTGACCATCTGTTCCTGTAGAAGTAAATGAATAAAGCAGATAACCTAATTCTGCCTGTATTTGAAATGATTCAGAAAGCATTCTACCGTAAGAACCGGAGAAATTAACCGCTGCATTAAAATCTGTAAGTTCTTCATATGGAAGTTGATCAATATATTCTTTAAGGGATGGAATGCTCACAAAATCAATACCCATAGATCCTCTTACTTCATTGGGAGCTTGCGCAAAAGAGTAAACCGAAATGATCAATACAAACAAAGTTATAATAATTTTTTTCATACTTCTCTTATTTCTGTTTCTACGACTTCAAATAAATTTTCTTTTTGCTTATTAACTACAAAAAACATTATTAATGCCGTTATTATAAATAAAATGTATCCGATGATGTGAGTTAAAAAAGCATAAGCAGCACTTATCGTTTCATTAAATCCAAAAATTAAAACCAAAGTTGATTTTGCTAACGTATGATAAGAGCCGGTGCTTCCAGGTGTTGGTATTATTACACCAATCGCACTTATGCTCATTATTATCCAGCCCATCCCGAAAGTAATCGGTTGAAAGTTTTGCATATCCAGCATTAACATTCCGGCATAAGAACCAAAGGCGTACAAAACCATTATTGAGGCAGTCCAAAAAATAGTCCAGAAATAATTTTTTGTTCCCTTTAAACTTGCAAAACCTTCAGCAAGCATCGTAAACACATATGCAATTCTTTCGGCAAGTTTATTAGAGATTTTCCCAACTAACTTTATGATAATTCTAGAAAATTTTTCTTTTGATCGTAAAATCAAAGAAAGAAAAACTATTGCTAAAACTATAACCGTGCCCATTATGTACAACGAGGAAATTAACCACGGAAATTTTTCAGAAAGATTTACACTTGTTAATAATATTGCAACAATAATAGCTCCGCCCATAGATATTATATCTATAATTCTTTCAAGTATTACAGTACCAAACATGGATGAGCGGGATAGTCCTTCCCACTTTCCAACCAATACTGCACGAGTAACCTCGCCAAGTTTTGGAGTAACACAATTAACTCCATATCCAACCATAAGAGAACCAAAAAGATTTTTCATTGATGTATTTGGCTTAACGGAATTAAGAATATACTTCCATCTGAGTGCACGAAAATAATGTCCCAGCATTGTAACGGCTATAAAAATAAATACCCAGAGTAAATTTGCATGCGATACAATATTTAAGACTGCACTAAAATCAACATCATAAAATGCAATGTATAGAAATACTACAGCAAGCGTGATAGAGAGACCATAGTTAACTATCATTCCCACGTTGCCAAATTTATTCTTCTTATCTGAGGTCAACTACAGTGGTTCCTTCCGGTGCTGTAAATGAAAATTTGGAATCAGATAAATTTTGATTGAGCCTATAATTTGAAAATGAAACCTCCATCGTTCCACTTCCGGGATTTGAAATTACAGCCCTATCAATCAAATTTTCTTTTGAGATAAAAAGTTTAACTTCACCTAAATTATTTTTTTTTGATTTTGGTTTTAAATTTAATATTTGACTGCTTCCCTCGATTGATAAACTCAAATCACACTCTGATGGATACTGATAAACAAGATAATTAATTGATAACAATCCTGAACCTGCTTCATCATAATCGCTTATAATAACTTTTTTATTCTTCTTGTTATAGTTCCACGAAGTTTTTCCATCAGCGACAATAGTTTGATTACCGACTTCGAGTCGAATATTATTCTCCTTTTTGAAATACATCTTACCTGTTAGGTTTGATTGACCATTATTTTTCTGCGCAATATCAGATGTAAGATCGGTAATAGAATCAAATTTATTTTGTAATGATTTTAAAACTGACTCGGCACTTTGCGAAAATCCCACTGTTGAAAGAAGTAATACCAAAAGGCTAATTAAAATTTTCATAATAAACTCTAAATGTTAAAAAAATAGTTTTACGTTTGACTACAGATTACGCAGAATTGTTTCAAGCTGTTCTTCATTCTCAACAAGCACAGAACGAGCTTTGCTTCCATCATTTGGACCAACAATGCCAGCCTCTTCAAGCTGATCAACAATTCTTGCCGCACGTGAATATCCAAGCTTTAATCTTCTTTGAAGTAATGAAACCGATCCTTGCTGATGACGTACAATTACTTTTGCGGCATCTTCAAACATAGGATCTAAATCAGATGAAACACCGCTTGAAGTTTCTTTTTTCTTGTCATATAAAGAAGGTAAAAAATATGGCTTTGAATATGCCTGCTGCGAATAAACATAGTTTGTTATTTTTTCAACTTCTTCAGTTGATATGAACGCATTCTGAACTCTTATTGGTTTAGGTGAACCTGTTGGAAGAAAAAGCATATCTCCTCTTCCCAACAATTGCTCTGCACCATTCATATCAAGAATTGTACGCGAATCAATCTTTGTTGCAACCTGATATGCAATTCTAGAACTAAAGTTCGCTTTAATTACTCCTGTTATAACATTAACAGATGGACGCTGTGTTGCAAGCACAAGATGAATTCCAACTGCGCGTGCAAGCTGGGCTAATCTTGTAATAGGTTCCTCAACTTCTTTTCCAGCTGTAATCATTAAATCGGCAAGCTCATCTACAATTACAATTATGTATGGAATTTGATGATGCTTAATCTTATCTGTGTCGTGCGGTCTGGTTTTGGGATCTTTAACTTTTTTATTGTAATCCACAATGTTTCTTACGCCGGCTTTTGCAAGTTTATCGTAACGTCTTTCCATTTCATATTCAACACTCTTTAAAGCTAAAATGGCATTTTGCGGATTTGTAATAATCTCTTCATCAAGATCAGGTGAAACAGCAAGATAATGTTTGCGCAGTTTGTTGTAAAAAGAAAGTTCTATCTTTTTCGGATCAACCATTATAAACTTAACTTCTGAAGGATGTTTGGTGTAAAGCAAACTGCTAACTATCATATTAATGCCAACACTCTTTCCGGAACCGGTTGAGCCGGCAATTAATAAGTGCGGCATTTTAGCAAGATCGGCAACATAAACATCACCGCTGATAGTTTTACCAAGTGCAAGCGGCAGTTCAGCATCAGATTCATTTATCCTGCCAATAACAGCACGTGCATTTACAAGTGATGCAACTGCATTCGGAATCTCGACACCAATTGCCCCTTTGCCCGGAATCGGTGCGATGATTCTTATTCCACGAGCAGAAAGTGCAAGAGCAATATCGTTTTCCAACCCAACGATTTTACTGATCTTTACACCAGGTGCAGGTACAATTTCATACAATGTTACAACAGGACCAGGAGTAACGGAAATATCTTTTATTTCAATATCAAAAAGTTTTAACTTTTCCTTAAGAAGTTCTGCATTACGAGTTAACTCTTCTTCAGCTACTTTATAATTTTCTTCTGGTGCAGGATCGAGCAAATCAAGTCCCGGCATTTTAAATTCAATGTTCTCTTCCCACTGATTTGGTAATTTTTGCTCATATTCAGTTTCATTTTTTTCTTTCTTCTCAGGAAGTTCGCCCGTTTTTTGAATGTTAACTTTTTTTACTTCTTCATTCAGTACTTCATTTTCAGCAGCTGTAATAGGAACATCATCTTTGCGGATAATTGTGATTCGTGTTTGTTCTTCCGCTTCCCTTTCCATCAATTCAGCAGCAGATAATTCCCCTCCAGTTTGTTTTTCCTTTTTCTTCTTTTTATCACCGCTAAGTTTTTTAATCTTATCAAGATTTTCTTTGGAATCAGAATCACCATTAACTTTTTTATCATTAGCCTCTGCATCATCTTCATTAAATGAAAATACATCTTTAAAGAAATTGATAATACTTTCAATATTTATATCCAGAGCAAAAATTAATAGAGTGACAAAAGATCCGGCAAGAATAAGTATGCTTCCAATGCCGCCAATCAATCCGCTTAAAAAATTACCAAGATGGTTTCCAATAAATCCAGACAACTCATAAGTGGACGAAAATAAATTATAATTTTCGTGAAGCACACCAAAAAAACTTGCAAAGATGATTGAACTTAATAACAAAAAGTTGGACACGTGAAGGCGGAATTTGAAATCAATCTTTTTGAAGAATGATACACCCCACAAAAAAAGCACGATTGGAATTGTTATTGAGAAATATCCGAAGGTGGCTTTAACGAGAAATTTTGAAAAATGCGCGCCGGCTACACCAAGCCAGTTTTGTATTTCTATTTTATTTTCAAATGATGTAAAAAAATCTGAAAATAATGTTGTAAGATTGGCTTCATCTCTTCTATCAAAAGTTATTACGCTTAAAAAAAGTATAATAGAAATAATCAGAAGAAATATTCCGAGTATTTGTTTTTTATTATCCGGCGTTAAAATAAAATAGTTTTTGCTTGAACTATTCTTTCCGTTTTTTTCTTTAACGCTTTTTTTCTTTTTAAGTGACATTAAAATTTTTTAATTAATCTTTTTTTAATTTCTTTAAAACACCGCTTGCAAATGACGGAATTACATCAAGAATATCAATAGAGCTGCAATATTCAAGATCAGCTTCAAATCCATTTTCTAAAAGAATTTTTCCGTGATCTGATTCGCGTATCATCTTAATCAAATTAGCGCCATACTTTTCATATAAAGTTAAAACTGCGGCTCCGGAATCATTTAGATACGAATCTGTTTTAACTTTACTAATTTTTGAAATAAGCATTCCCGCACACACCGAATCTTCAATAGAGAAATAATTATTTCTTCCAGCACAAACAATTTCAACATCTGTATTTAATGTTATAAGATGTTTTGCTACTGCACTGATATTTAGGAACGAACAAGTGTACAAATTTTCTGAGTACTTTGCTTTTGCGATTGATTTTGTTCCGTTGGTCGTGTAAAACACAATTGTTTTACCTTCGACTATTTCTTTAGCATATTCAAAAGGTGAATTACCAAGTGCAAAGCCTTCTATCTTTTTTGTATTTCTTTCGCCGCCTAATAAAATTTGTCCGCCAAACATTCCACCGGAAACTTTAACAGCAAACTCAACACTGGCAACCGGAACAACTTCTTTTGCGCCGTTATTAATTGCAGTTACAATTGTTGATGTTGCACGAAGCACATCAATAACAACTGTGGTTTTACCTGTAAAGTAAAGTTCATCAACAATAACGGGAGAAAGAAATACGTTTAATTTCATTTTACAATTTATCTTTTAAAAAAGGGAAGTTTTACAACTTTAGCAGGAACTTCTTTTCCTCTGATCAGAAAATTAACTTGAGAACCAATCTCTGCATATTTTGTTTCAACATATCCCATTGCAATGGGTTGATCAAGCATTGGGCTAACTGTGCCGCTTGTGATAACACCAATTTTATTATTATTTACTGTTATATCGTAACCATGTCTAGGAAATATTTTTTCGTCTGAAGTGATTGCAACAAGTTTTCGGTTCAAACCGTTTTCTTTTGCTTTTACTAAAACATCTTTAGCTATAAAATTTGGTTTAGAAAGTTTTGTAATCCAGCCTAAGCCTGCTTCTAATGGATTTGTTGCTTGATCAATATCATTTCCATAGAGACAGAATCCCATTTCCAATCTTAAAGAATCACGAGCAGCTAATCCTACCGGCTGAATATTAAATTCTTTACCGGCGTCGAAAATTTTATTCCATAAATTTTCAGCATCTTTTTCATCACCGGTAAAATAAAGCTCATACCCGAGTTCACCGGTGTAACCTGTTCTTGAAAATATCATATCAATACCGGCAAGATTTATTTTTGTAAAATGATAATATTCTAAACTTATCTGTGTTTCGGTAAGTTTTTGTAAAGTTTTAAGTGAATTCGGTCCTTGAACAGCGAGCAAGGAATATTCATCACTGTGGTTAGTAAGCTCAACACCAAACTTGTTATTCTCTTGCATCCATGCAAAATCTTTATCAATGTTGGATGCATTTATTACGAGTAAAAATTCATTTTGTGAAATTCTGTAAACAAGTAAATCATCAACTATTCCGCCATCTTCATAACACATCGCTGAGTATTGCACTCTTCCTGGAAAAATTTTGGAGGCATCATTAACAGTTATGTGTTGAACGAAATCAAGAGCCTTCTCGCCACTAACAAAAACTTCACCCATATGGGATACATCAAAAACCCCGACAGAATTTCTAACAGCTTTATGCTCTGCAATTATTGAAGAATATTGAATTGGCATTTCATAACCGGCAAACTCAACAATTTTAGCACCTAAGTTTTTATGAATATTGTAGAATGTTGTGCGTTTCATTTTTACGTTCCAGAAAGTTTAATTAAAATTTATTTGCTTTGAGATTTTTTCCAATCACTTAAGAATTTTTCTAGTCCAAGATCTGTAAGAGGATGATTAAATAATTTATCAATTACAGAAAATGGCATTGTAGAAACATCTGCGCCCATTAAAGCAGCTTCAACTAGATGCAAAGGATGTCTTATGCTTGCAACGAGTACTTGTGTTTTGTAATCATAGTTTTTGTAAATCTGAACGATCTGTGCAATCAAATCCATACCATTTGTACTAATATCATCAAGTCTTCCAACAAAAGGACTAATATATGTTGCCCCAGCTTTTGCAGCAAGCAAAGCCTGTGATGCCGAAAAACAAAGTGTCACATTAGTATTAATATTTTCAGTGCTTAAAGTGCGAACAGCTTTTAGCCCTTCTTTTATTAACGGAACTTTAACAACAATATTCTTATGGATTTTAGAAAGTTCGTGAGCTTCCTTTAATATTCCATCGTAATCTGTTGAAACAACTTCAGCGCTTACAGGTCCATCAACGATTGCCAATATTTCATCAAGCAGTTTTCTAAAATCTTTTCCCTCCTTAGCAACGAGAGATGGGTTAGTTGTGACACCATCAAGAATGCCTAGTGCTGCGGCTTCTTTAATTTCATTTATGTTAGCTGTGTCGATAAAAAATTTCATATCGTAACTCCTAATTTTAGAATCTGAATTAAAATTTATTTATAACTACCGTCTTTGAACCTGCCTACCGCAGGCAGGTTTGCTCAGCCTGACGTTTCTTTTCCTCTGCTTTTAGTTGAAAGATGCAGGGGACTTCTTCTTACTTAAACTTTTCTGTTAAATCAATCCCTTTTTTCTTAGAAAAGAATTTGAATTTACCCATTGGTATGCTCATATCTTCTTCAATGCGCAATCTAACCAAATATTTTAATTGTATTCTCATAAACTTTTTATCTTGTAATCTGGTTGCGTCAGATGGGTGACATTTAATAATTAAACTAAACTCGCGCGAAAATCTTCTAAATCTCTTCAACCAATCTTCAATATCATAAACAAGGTGTGATTCTTTTGTCATAAATCCTGATCCACCGCAAACCGGACATACATCTTTCATTGCCTGGTTAATGTTTTGGCGAATTCTTTGTCGAGTAATCTGAACTAAACCAAAATCACTCATTGGTAAAACAGAAACTTTAGAACGATCCCTGCGGAATTCTTTTTTCAATTCATCATAAACTTTTTTACGATTTTTATCTTCTTCCAGATCAATAAAATCAATCACGATAATTCCGCCAATATCTCTTAAACGTAACTGTCTTGCTATCTCGCGGGATGCTTCCAGATCAGTTTTTAGTGAATTAAGTTCTTGCTCTTTGCTTTTCGCATAACGTCCGCTGTTAACATCAATAACAACCATTGCTTCCGTATGTTCGATGATAAGATATCCACCGCTTGGCAAAGGAACTTTTCTTCCCATTAAAGTTTTAATTTGCTCTTCAATTTTAAATTCATCGAAGATAGATGATGAGGATTTATAAAGATCAATCTTTTCTAACAAGCCCGGTTGAACTAATTGCACATAACCTTTTATTTGCTTGTAAAGTTTTTTGGAATCGACAAAAACTTTAGAAATATCCGGAGTTAACAAATCGCGAATAACACTATCAGTTGTACTTAAATCCTGATGCACAATTGATGGCGGTTCTTCACTTTTTGCTGCAGCTTCAATAGTCTTCCAAGTTTTTACAAGATTTGTTAAATCATCTTTTACTGCATCTTCTGTTTGATCTTTTGCAACTGTGCGAATAATCAGACCATAATTTGGAGGAAGAATACCACGTGCAATATTTCGCAATCTTCTTCGTTCTTTATAATCTGAGATTTTTTTTGATATGCCAATTTTGTTATCGAAAGGAAGCAGAACACAAAATCTACCCGGAAGAGAAACAGAGGAAGTAACGCGTACACCTTTATTGCTAACCGGTTCTTTGGTTATCTGAACAAGAATTTCTTCGCCCTTGCGAAGTTTTGTTAAAACGTGTTCAGCAGGTGGAGTTCCGTTTCCGTTGGTACGATTTGGTTTAGATTCATCATCATCTGAAAGATCAACATCAGAATCCTCCTCACCAAGCATATCCTGGAATTGTTTTGTGCGATCACCAATATCTGAAAAATGAAGGAAGCCATCGTGCTTCATTCCTATATCTATAAATGCGGCTCTTATCCCAGGAAGTACGCGTGCAACTCTTCCAAGATAGATATCCCCAACCATTCTCCTGTTTTCAGGATAGTCAGTTATTTTGAATCTCCTGCTGAATTTACAGTACTTGTTTTTCTTCATGAAGGAACTATTACAAATCCTGCCTCCGATCCATATAAAACTCTTGCAGCACAAGGGTATCTTTTTGAAGCTAAAGAATTAAAAGGAAAAAGTTTAATTGATTGGTTAATCTCGTCTGTAGAAAAAAATGGAAAAACTATTTCATACGATAATGCACAACTGCTTACAGATATCTCAGGTGAAAATAGAAATGCTTTAGAATCACAGCTTGAAAAAATATTTATTTACGTTGGTGACAACAAAGAAATAACAATAGATAGCATTCGAGGTTTATCCACCTCATTAAAACAATACACAATATTTGATTTGCAAAACGCAATAGGTAAGAAGAATAAATCATCGGCACTGAAAGTTGTTTTTAATCTTCTAAAAAACGGAATGGAACCGATACAGGTAATTGCAATGCTTAATAAATATTTTACAAGTCTTGCTAGATTAAATGAGCTAACCACATCAAATACAAACGAGTTTCAGGTAGCAAGAATTATGGGCACGCATCCATTCTTTCTTAAAGATTATTACAGCGCTCGAAGAATGTATTCTGATAAACATCTGGCTGATGCATTTTCAGCACTTTTAAAAGCCGATTTAACGATTAAAACAACATCACTTGATGACTATACCCTAATAAGTGTGCTAATTGCAGAAATAATTCCAGATTAAATGAGAGCAAAAATCAACAAAGGCTTTTCCAAACTTTTTGTAAATTTTGTTCAGGAATTGAAACAAACATCCAACTAACAAAGTATAAAACCGTTGACGGATAGAAATCTTAACGAATTTACTGATGAAGATCTGATTCTTGAGTTTCAAAGCAGTGGTAATGAAAAGGCTTTTGAAATTTTAGTTCAGAGATTCAAAAATCCTTTAACTAATTATGTTTATAGATTTCTTGGGGATTATGATTCTTGTGTTGATGTGGTGCAGGATACTTTTGTAAAAGTTTATAGATACAAAGACAATTATAGTTCATTGGCAAAATTTTCAACATGGATTTATACAATTGCAGGTAATCTTGCGCGGACAGAATATCAGAGAAAACGTAGAAGAAATTTTTTCTCAATAAGTAGTTTTGGAGAAGAAGATAAGTCTTTTGATATCCCTGATAATTCTAATCGACCCGACGTTGCAGCAGATATGAATATTAAAAATGAAATAATTCAGAAAGCATTGTTAAAAGTTCGTAATTCTTATCGAGAAGCTGTAATACTCAGAGATGTTCAGGAATTATCGTATGAAGAAATTGCAGAGATAATGAAAATTGAAGTTGGCACTGTAAAATCAAGGATAAATCGTGGCAGGGCAGAGTTGCAGAAATATCTAAAATATATTTATAATGATTGAGGTTAAAAGTCATGCTGAATTTATTTCAGCATCTCATATTGGTTTTGAAGACCCTGAAACAAGCCTGTCTGCCGACAGACAGGTTCAGGGTGACGAAACAATGATTAAGGTATAATGAAATGAATGAAGAAGAAAAAACATATAAAAAATTATTAGATGATTTAAAAAATCTTCCAAAAGTTGATGCGCCCAAGAATTTTGAAACAGAACTTTTAAGAAAGATCAATTCATCTGAACCAGAAAAGAAAGAAAGTTTTAGGGATAAAATATTTTCTCCGGGAAAATTCGCACCGGCTGCTATTGCAATAGCTTCCGCAGCAATTATCTTTTTTGTTGTTGACATTAATTCAGTAGAAATGGAAGACCCGCTTAACATCGCACCAAGATTACGGGAAGACTTAGTTGTTATTGAATCTATTGAAGAAATACCAGTTGAACCATTAAAGAAATCAGCGAGAGTTAAAGAAGAATCTAAAGCGCTGAACGAAGGAATGATTGAGACAAAAGAAATTGAAACTCAAGTTCAACCTAAAGTTGGATTAGAAGAACAATCCGATATAAAATCTAAAGGCATTGAACAATCGATAACGGACGAGCTCGTATCCAAAAAATCTGAATCTGATAACTTTAAATCTGAAGAGCCAAGAACTTTGGGCGGAAGTGCTGCGCCTTCAGCTACAACCTTGGCATCTGAAATAAGTAAGGCCGATAGTTTTGAAAGAGAAATGAAAAGAGAACGAGATGAAATTCATAATCTCCCGGTTTTACGAAGCAACTCAGATAATATAAATAAGGATAATATCAACTTTATGCAGAGAAATCTTTCAACCGAAGAGAAAAAGGAAGTGCAAGAGTTAAAAATGAAAGTGCAGACCGAAAAAAGTGCAAAAACTCAGCAAAATTCAAACAAATTGCCATAGAGGTTATATTGGATAATACTCTCGAAACGTCTATATTTACAGCCACTATTTAAGAAAAATAAATATTTAGGATAGATATGAAACCAGGAATTCACCCAGCATATAAACCAGTTGTATTTCAAGATGCATCTTGTGATTTTGCAATCTTAACTCGCTCAACGATTAAAACAACCGATACTATTAAATGGACGGATGGAAACACTTATCCGTTAGTTAAATTGGAAATTTCAAGCGGTTCACATCCATTCTTTACAGGAAAGCAAAAATTACTCGATACAGCCGGTAGAGTTGAAAAATTCAACAAAAAATACAGTAAGAAACAATAATTTTATTTTTGTATTTGTAGTTATTATAGCCTCGATTATTCGGGGCTTTTTTATTTCTGACTTTTAAAAAATTAACTGTTTGACTATGTTGTTTGGGAATTATGAATAAAAACACAAAAAAAATACTTATAGGAATAACAATTGTAGTTTTACTTGCGATTGTTTTTTTACCCAAAATATTATCTTCTGAAGGCGGAAACAATTCTATGACCGGAGGCAGACCGGATGTTTCTATTCCTGTTAAAGCTCATGTTATTACGTTAGAAACATTGAGTAACGGCGTATTTACAACAGGAACCATTCGAGCCAACGAAGAAGTTGAACTACGAAGTGAAGTTTCCGGAAAGATTATCAAAATACTTTTTAAAGAAGGATCTTTTGTTAGTAAAGGTGATCTTCTAATAAAAATAAATGATGCTGATTTGCAGGCACAATTACGAAGAGCAAAATCAAAAGTAAAATTATCTGAGGAGAAAGAAGTCAGACAAAGACAATTGCGTGACGGTAATTTGATAAGTCAGGAAGAATACGATAATACAGTAGGCGAGTTAAATGTTAATCAGGCTGATTATGATTTGATAAAAGCACAAATAGATAAGACAGAAATAAGCGCCCCTTTTAGCGGTGTTGTTGGTTTGCGATCCGTTAGTGAAGGCAGTTATATAACCACTTCAACCGTAATGGCACGATTACAAAATTTCAACAACCTAAAAGTTGATTTCTCAATTCCCGAAAGATACTCTGCTTCTGTTAAAACAGGTGATGATCTTGAATTTAAGATCAGCGGGAGCAATAAAATATTTAAAGCAAAAGTTTTTGCTATCGAACCGAAAATTGATCCCGGCACAAGAACATTACAAATAAGAGCCATTTGTAGTTCAGCTTATAAAGAATTAATTCCGGGTGCTTTTGCAAATGTTGAGTTGAGTTTAAAACAAACCAGCGACGCTATACTTATTCCATCCGTTTCTATAGTTCCCGAATTAAAAGGACAAAAGGTTTATCTTTACAAAAGCGGTATTGTCGTTCCGCAAAATGTTGAACTTGGTACAAGAGAAGAAACTCGTGTTCAAGTAACATCCGGCTTAAGTTTGGGTGATACTGTAATTACTTCGGGTATTTTACAGGTCAGACCAAACTCCAAAGTAAAAATTTCAGAATTTAATTAATCAAATTTCTAAATGAGTTTATCATCCATAAGTATTCAAAGACCTGTTCTTGCAATTGTAATGTCAATTGTAATTATTGTGTTTGGTATACTTGGTTATACTTATTTAGGTGTACGTGAATTTCCTTCCGTTGATCCACCTATAATTACTGTTTCAACAAATTATGTTGGCGCTAATGCTGATGTAATTGAAAGCCAGATTACAGAACCTCTAGAAGAATCAATAAATGGAATTGCAGGAATAAAATCACTTACCTCAGTCAGCCGAGATGGAAGAAGTACCGTTACAGTTGAGTTTGATATAGACGTTGATCTTGAAGCAGCTGCCAATGATGTGCGGGACAGAGTTTCAAGATCACTTTTTAATTTACCTCCTGATGTTGATATCCCAATTGTTTCTAAAGCTGATGCTGATGCTACCCCAATTGTATTTTTAAGTGTGCAAAGTGATACTAGAAATCTTCTTGAACTTTCAGAAATAGCTAACAATGTTTTTAAGGAAAGATTTCAAACGATAACTGGTGTAAGCAATGTTCAGATTTGGGGAGAAAAAAGATATGCAATGCGGCTTTGGTTAGATCCCGCCAAACTTGCGTCTTTTCAATTATCTCCTGTTGATGTTAGAAATGCACTTAACCGGGAAAATGTTGAACTTCCCTCAGGCAGAATAGAAGGCGATGATACAGAGCTTTCTATAAGGACAATTGGCAGACTTCAAACAGAAGAAGAGTTTAATAATTTAATTATAAAAGAATCTGAAGGCAGCATAGTAAGAGTTAGAGATGTTGGCAGTGCTGTGTTAGGTGCTGAAAATGAAAGATCGATTTTAAAATTTAATAGAATCCCTACTGTTGGCGTGGTACTGATTGCTCAGGCGGGTGCAAATAACATTGCAATTGCAGACGAATTTTATAAAAGATTAGAACAATTAAAGAAAACACTTCCATCTGACATAAAAACCGGGATTGGTTTTGATGTTACAACTTATATTCGTGAATCGATAAAAGAAGTTGAGCAAACTATTATTGTTGCGTTTCTGTTAGTTGTGTTAATTATATTTTTATTTCTGCGTGATTGGAGAACCACACTAATACCAATGTTGGTAATTCCTATTTCTCTTATCGGCTCATTCTTTATAATGTATATCGCCGGATTCTCTATAAATGTTTTAACTCTGCTGGCAATAGTGCTTGCAATAGGAATGGTTGTGGATGATGCTATTGTTGTGTTGGAAAACATCTACACAAAAATTGAAAATAAAATGGATCCTGTTGAAGCAGGTAGAAAAGGATCTGCTGAAATATTTTTTGCTGTAATATCTACAACCGTTGCGCTTGCATCCGTCTTTATGCCAGTTATATTTTTGCAGGGCTTAACAGGCAGACTCTTTAGAGAGTTTGGAATCGTTGTTGCCGGTGCTGTAATAATATCATCCTTTGTTGCCCTTACATTAACACCAATGCTAAGTGCAAAAATTTTAAAGAGAAGGGAACATCATAACTGGTTTTACAATATAACAGAACCTTTCTTTGTAAAAATGAATGAGATATATAAAAGGCATCTAACATATTTTATATCTCATCGGTGGTTGGCATTTCCAGCCACTGCTACAGCAATAATTATGATTTATATTCTCCTCTCAGTCATTCCAACAGAGCTGGCACCGCTTGAAGATAGAAGTCGTTTATCAATTAATGCAACTGCACCGGAAGGTGCAACTTTTGAATATATGGATAGATATATTGATGAGACAGTTGATCTTTTAAATGAGAAAGTTCCTGAAAAGGAAGCAATATTTGCAGTTACTTCACCAGGATTTGGCGCTTCGAGTTCTGTTAATTCTGGTTTTATTAATTTGATTTTAAAACAACCAGAGTTAAGAAATAAATCTCAGCAGCAAATAGCGGATGAGATAACACCTATTGTTAATTCACTTAGTGGCGCTAGAGCTTTTATAACTCAGCAGCAAACTATTGGCGGAGGCAGACGCGGTGGATTACCTGTACAGTTTGTTTTGCAGGCACCAAATTTTCAATTGCTTGAGGAATTTCTTCCAAAGTTTGTTGATGAAACCAGAAAGTATCCTGTTTTTACTATTGTAGATGTTAATCTAAAATTTAATAAGCCGGAACTTAAACTTTCAATCGATAGACAAAAAGCAAGAGCGCTTGGTGTTTCAACAATTGATATTGCACAAACTATTCAATCTGCTTTTAGCGGGCAGCGATTTGGTTACTTTATAAAAGATGGAAAACAATACCAGGTTATAGGACAGTTCTCAAGAGAGAATAGAGATGCGCCGATTGATCTTAAATCAACTTATGTAAAAAATACAAAGGGCGAACTTATACAATTAGATAACGTTGTTTTTGTGGATGAACAAAGTGCACCCCCGCAGCTATATAGATTTAACCGTTATGTCTCCGCAACTGTTTCTGCTGGATTGGCACCGGGAGTTTCTTTGGGCGAAGGCATTGATGCTATGTATGAGATTGCAGATAAAGTTTTAGATGAAAAGTTCGCAGTTGCATTAGATGGTCCCTCAAAAGATTTTAGAGAAAGCTCTTCCAGTTTACTATTTGCTTTTATACTTGCACTGGGATTAATCTACTTAGTGCTTGCCGCACAGTTTGAAAGTTTTCGTGATCCGTTTATAATTTTGTTTACAGTTCCGCTTGCACTTGCTGGTGCATTATTTTCACTTTGGTATTTTAATCAAACATTAAACATTTTTAGTGAGATTGGAATTATAATGCTGATAGGCCTAGTAACTAAAAACGGAATTTTAATTGTTGAATTTGCTAACCAGAGAAAGGCAACAGGACTTTCAAAAAATGATGCCGTAATAAGCGCAGCAGCTTCCAGATTACGACCAATATTAATGACAAGTCTTTCTACAGTACTTGGAATTTTGCCAATTGCACTTGCTCTTGGTGCCGGTTCAGAAAGCAGAGTATCTATGGGTATTGCGGTTATCGGCGGATTGATACTTTCTACATTTCTAACATTATTTATTGTTCCCGCTATTTACTCCTTCTTCTCAAGAAAAACTGCTTCAGTTACAAATGTAACGGAGTAGAACTTTCACTTTTTCACTTAGAGAATCTTACCACAAAAAATGTTAAATTCTGTAGTACTTTTTTAATAAGGATAACAAACTATATGCAAATTTGCATTTTTGAAGATATAAACTACTCAAACTTTGAGCCCATGGTTTTTTCTCGTCCTGTGTATGATTTATTATGCGGTATTGATACACTAAAAGAAAAGATCATTCGCAGTTATAGTGATGTAAAAGTCTCGCTTCATTGCCGTCCTTATCTTACAGAAATTGTACAGCACCAAAACCCTAATTGCTTAGTAAATAAAATTGATGACACAGAGTGCTTATTTATTAATGGAAGGATAATTGCTCCTGAGAATTTATCAGAACTTCTTCCATTAAGGCCTGCTGAGGATAAAGTTTTTGTAAATGAAGAGACTGTTATTGCCGCATACTTATCCGGCGCTCATCTGCAGAATAAAATAAATTATCTTAAAGATCTTTTTTCCGTTAGCGATTTTAACGGATTGCCGATTAAAATTCTTGATCTTAAATGTGCAAACTATTTGTGGGATCTTATCAACCATAACGGAAAACAAATTGTTGAGGATTTTAATTATCTGAAAAATAGTTCTAAAGAAAATTTTGCAGAGCAAATCGATTCATCAGTTAATGTAATTAACAAGGAAAATGTTTTTATTGGTAAAGATGTAATAATAAAACCCGGTGTTGTTTTAGATGCTTCAAACGGACCAATAATTATTTCAGATCAGGTATTTATTTATCCTAACGCAGTTATTGAAGGTCCGTTTTCCATTGGTGAATCATCAAAGATAAAAAGCGGCGCGGCTATTTATGAAAATGTTTCGATAGGAAAAGTTTGTAAAGTTGGCGGTGAAGTAGAGCAATCTATTTTTATGGATTACTCAAACAAACAGCACGCAGGATTTATAGGACATTCCTACATCGGAAGCTGGGTTAATCTTGGTGCAGACACAAATAACAGTGATCTAAAGAATAACTATTCTAAAATAAAAATTAAACTAAGCAACAAAGAAGTTGATAGCGGCTCACAATTTCTTGGTCTGATGATTGGTGATCACTCCAAGAGCTCAATAAATACAATGTTTAACACGGGTACTGTAGTTGGATTTTCTTGTAATATATTTGCAGCGGGTTTTCCTGAAAAATATGTTCCATCTTTTACCTGGGGAGGAGATGATTCCTCAGCAGTTTATGATATTAAAAAGGCAATTGAAACGGCTAAAATTGTAACGAGCAGAAGAAAAATTGATTTTGAGAAAAAAGATGAGTTGATGTTTAATGCAATATTTGAATTAACAAAAAATGACAGAGAAAAAAGAGGCTATTAATTGGAAGAAAATTTAGATCAAAATTTAGAACCAAAAATAGAAGAACAGAACGAACCACATACTGAGCAAACATATCCCGGACATTTAGAGGAACATAAAGTGGTAGATCTGTATCAAGGTGTGCGTGGGCTAGCGGTTAAAATTCTTAATCGTGTTGAAAGAACAGATGCATATCTTGAAAAACTCTTAGATAATGAATTGAGAAATGCCGAATTAAACGGACCCGACAAAGCACTGCTTTATGAAATTGTACATGGTGTTACCAGGTGGCAGGGAAGATTGGATTGGATACTTAATGGCTTTTACAAGGGACAATTTTCAAAAGCCATTCCAAATTTGAAAAATGGTTTACGCGTTGCTTTATATCAGATATTATTTTTAGATAGAATTCCGGATCACGCAGCAGTTAATGAAGCAGTTGAATTTGTAAAAAAGCTGCAAGGGCAAAAACCTGCCGATCTTACGAATGCAATTCTTAGAAATATTATTAGAAGTAAAAATGCAATCAGATATCCTGATCCTAATGAAGATATGATTGGATATTTAACTGCTTATTATTCTCATCCCGCGTGGATGGTTAAGCGTTATCTTGATAGATTTGGCAGGGAAGAAACAGAAAAATTGCTGGGTGCCAATAATGAAAAACCATATCTTACACTAAGAGTAAATGCAATTAAAACAACCCCGGAGGAATTTAAAACTCTTTTAGGACAGGTTAATCTTAAATATCGACCCGGAAAATTTCTTAATGAATTTGTACAACTGTTAAACCTTACAAACATTACGGCGTGGGATTATTATATAAAAGGATATTTCAACATTCAGGATGAAAGCGCAGGCTTAGCTGTAAGACTGCTGGATGTTGCACCAGGAATGAATGTGCTTGATATTTGTTCGGCACCGGGTGGTAAAACCGCATATCTTGGTTCCTTAATGAAGAACACCGGTAAAATTACAGCGTTGGATCGTTATGACGGTAGATTAAATCTTGTGCGAAAAAATAATGAGCGTCTTGGGCTAACTTGCGTTACAACAATCGAAACCGATGCATTGGAATTTGAATCTGAACCATTTGATAGGGTGCTTGCAGATGTACCTTGCAGCGGCACTGGAACGCTATCAAAAAAACCGGATATAAAATGGAAAAAAGATATTTTTGATTTAAGAAGGATGACGGAAATGCAGCTTAAATTAATCAGTAAAGCTGCAACCCTGGTTAAAGTTGGCGGAGCTTTAGTTTACAGCACTTGTTCAATCGAACCGGAAGAAAATTTTGAAGTGGTAAAAAAGTTTTTAGATTCACATCCAAATTTTAAATTTGAATCCGCAAAAGGAAAAGTTGCAGATAATCTTCTTGATGAAAACGGATGCATTCAAACTCTTCCGCAAAGGCATCAGATGGATGGAGCATTTGCAGCTAAGTTAATTAGAATTGAATAACAACAAATAAAAATACTATGCTTGATAAATTTGCAGATGAATTAAGACAACAAAGAGAAAAAAGCGGCTTAACTCTTCAACAAATGGCTACCAAAACAAGAATTGATCTTAAATTTCTTGAAGCCATTGATCAGGGTAATTTTTCTTTTCTACCTGATCTTTATGTAAAAGCATTTGTTAAACAGTATGCTAAAACAATCGGACTTGATGAAGATATTACATTGAAAAAATTTGAAGCTGCAAGAGAAGGAAAAGAGTTTGATCCAAATCCGCCTGCACCAATAGAAGAGGTAAAACAAGCAGAAGCTCCTAAAGTTGAATCACCCAAAATAGAAACTACAAAACCAATTGAAAAATCAACATCACAAGTAAAATCTTATGTGGATGATCATAAACAAAAATCAGGTGAAGATGAAAATAAGTCTAACAGCCAGCTTATGATCCTTGGTTTAGGTGGAGTTGGATTAATAATTATTGCTGCCTTGGTTTATTTTTTTGTCTTTAATAAAAGTGATAAAATAATTCTTGAAGAAACGCCTATTGAAGATGTTATTGAGCAGGGCAATCAAAGATATGTTGAAGAGGAAACAGCAGAGACAATAGCTGACGATAGTACAATGATTGCTACTTCATCCGATAGTCTTGTACTTACTTTTTATGCTAAAGAAACTTCATGGGTTTTTGTTGTGCTGGATAATAATCGTACACAGGAATTTACGCTTAATCCCAATTCTAAATTCAGCATTACCGCCTCGAGAGAATTTAAAGCTACCATAGGTAACTCCGGGGGTGTATCTTTACAATTAAATAATCAACCTGTTGATTTTACAGGACGTGTAGGTTCGGTTCGGCATTTTAAATTGGATAAAACTGGAATTGTTTATTTAAATGCACCTCCAAAATTAGAACAATAGTAAATGTCTCAATCAGTTGAAAAAAAAATTAAAGAACTGCGCGAGCAAATATTAAAACATGATTATAATTATTATGTTTTAGCTGAACCTGTTATCAGCGATGAAAAATATGACAAGCTTGTTAAAGAACTTGAAAAACTTGAAAATGAAAATCCACATTTATTTACTCCCGATTCACCGACGCAAAGAGTTGGTAAAGATCTTACAAAAGAATTCAATCCTATAAAGCACAAAATCCCAATGTTAAGTCTTGCAAACTCTTACGATGAGCAGGATTTAATTGATTTTGATAGACGAGTTAAGGAAAGTTTGCCGGAAGCCGAAAAAGTTGAGTACGTCGTTGAGTTAAAAATTGATGGTGCTTCTATCAGCATTAATTATGTAGATGGATTATTAAAAACAGCGGCTACAAGAGGTGATGGAACTGTTGGTGAAGAAGTAACAAATAATATTAAAACAATCCGTTCAATTCCTTTAAGGATTGACATAAACAAAGAGCAAAAATATAAGCTTAAGAATTTTGAAGTGCGTGGTGAAGTTTATATGCGCATCTTTGATTTTGATGAGTTAAATGAAGAACGCGAAGCTAATGGTGAAAAGCTTTTTGCAAATCCACGCAACTCTACTGCCGGTACTTTAAAATTGCAGGATCCCAAAATAGTATCTGCAAGAAAACTAAATGTTTTTCTTTATTCACTTATCAGTGTTGATGAGGAATTTGAATCGCAGGAAGAAAATTTAAAGTTACTAAGTAAACTTGGATTTACAGTTAATCCGCAATACAAAGTTTGTAAAAGCATAGATGAAGTATTAACAGTTTGCAGCAAATTTGAAGCAATCCGGGGTACACTTGAATATGAAATTGATGGTGCTGTTATTAAAGTAAATTCAATACGCCAGCAGAAATTATTAGGAAGCATTGCCAAATCTCCTCGCTGGGCAGTTGCATATAAGTTTAAGGCAAAGCAGGCATTTACAAAGTTGAATGAAATTACCTGGCAGGTTGGAAGAACGGGCGCAATAACTCCTGTTGCCGAATTGGAACCTGTTAAACTTGCAGGCTCAACAATTAGCCGTGCAACACTTCATAATTTTGATGAAATTCAACGCAAGGATATTAGAATTGGTGATACTGTTGTGATCGAAAAAGGCGGAGATGTAATTCCTAAAGTTGTTTCTGTTGTTTTAAGTGAGCGATCGAAAAAAAGTCAGCCAACACCTCCTCCAGAAAAATGTCCTGTATGTAATTCCAAATTATTTAAACCAGAAAATGAAGTAGCTTTTTATTGTGATAATCCTGAATGTTCTGCTCAAATTAAAGGACGACTTATACATTTTGCGTCTCGCGGTGCGATGGATATTGAAGGTCTTGGAGATGCGCTGATTGATCTATTTGTAGATAAAGGGTTTATAACTCACTTTTTAGATATTTATAAGTTAAAAAATAAACGCGAAGAATTAGTTCAGATAGAACGATTAGGCGAAAAAAGCATTGATAATCTTTTAAAGTCGATAGAAAAAAGTAAATCACAACCGTTTTCAAAAGTTCTGTTTGCAGTTGGAATAAGATATGTTGGTGCAGGTGCGGCACAAAAAATTACCGATCATTTTAATTCAATTGATGATATTATTGCAGCAAGCGAAGAGGAGATTTCTGGCATTTATGAAATCGGTCCAAGCATAAGCAAAAGTATTAAGCAGTTCTTTTCAGATAAAAAAAATGTTAAGTTGATTGAAGAATTACGTAAATCGGGTTTAACTTTTGTATCAGAAAAAAAAGAAATTGTACAATCGGCTTTAACAGGAAAAACTTTTGTGTTAACTGGTACCCTTTCTTCACTTTCGCGTGATGATGCCGGTGCAAGAATAATTGCCTTAGGCGGGAAAGTAACATCAAGCGTAAGCAAGAATACGGATTTTGTTGTTGCTGGTGAAAAAGCCGGTTCTAAATTATCTAAAGCTGAATCGCTTGGTGTAAAGGTGTTGGATGAAACCACATTTCAAAAAATGCTTGAAGAAAATGAATAATTATGATTGATTCAATTAAAGAAAATATTTCACGCTTTATAATTTCAAGAAGATTGAAAAATGTTGTTCTTAATGAACAGGATTTTTCTGAATCTCTAAAGAGATCTGGTTCATTTTTAGTTTTGATGCCGGAAGATGAAAAAGATTTTAGAGCAAGTTATCTGGTTATTGAACATCTTGAGCATTTGAATAAATCTATAAAAATATTAACAAGAGATTATCGAATCAGTCTGATGCCGGCTAAGTTTAGAAATAAAGCGATGGAGTTTGGTATTTCTGATTTGAATAAATTAGATCTTCCTGCTCATAAACTGATTGAAAAATTATCTGAAATGAAATTTGATGGTGTGATAGATCTAAACCGGAAAGATGATTTATTTTATAGTTATGTTTCCAATCTTGTTAAAGCAAAAATAAGAATTGGGTTTGCAAAAAAAGGTGCGGATAAATTTTATAATTTTCAGATTTCAAACAACGATGTTGAGGCTGAAAAATCATACAATAATTTCTTAAATTGTTTAAAAATGTTTTAAGGTAATATTATGAACTTCGAAACAAAACGTGTTGGCGATATTACAGTTTTTAAGTTGAACGAGAAACGATTGGATACAAGTATTTCCGGACTGCTTAAAGGTGAGTTTACAATGATTCTAAAAGTAGAAGGTGTAAATAAACTTATTGTTGATCTGAGTGAAGTTGAAAGTTGTGACAGCTCCGGCTTAAGCGCAATACTTGTTGCAAACCGTATTATTTCAGCAAACGAAGGACAAATAAGACTTGCTGCTCCATCAGAAAAAGTGCATACACTAATAAAGATCACTCAGTTAGACAGAGTACTTCCTGTTACAGATACAGTTGAGCGTGCACTAGCAGAACTGGGAAAATAATATTTGCAAGTTTCTACTCTAGATTACGCAATAATTATTTTGTACCTGATTGGCATTACTGCGTTTGGAAAAATTATCGGTGGAAAGCAAAAAACAGTTAAAGATTATTTTGTCGGCAAAAAAGAAGTTCCCTGGTGGGTGATTAGCTTTTCAATTGTTGCTGCAGAAACAAGTACATTAACCTTTATCTCAATTCCCGGTCTTGCATATCTTACAAACCTAAATTTTCTTCAACTAACTTTTGGGTATTTAATTGGAAGGATAATTGTTGCGCAAGTGTTTTTGCCCGCATATTATAAAGGCGAACTCTCAACTGCATATTCTTATCTTCAACATCGATTTGGAAATAAAACACGCTCATTAGCATCTGTAACTTTTTTGTTTACAAGGACTGCTGCAGATGGTGTAAGACTTTTTGCAACTGCTATACCCCTTTATTTAATGCTGGATATTTCTCCAATGGTTGCAATAGTTATCATTGCAATCGTTGCACTGCTTTATACTTTTACTGGTGGATTAAAAGGTGTAATCTGGGTAGATGCCATTCAAATGTTTATTTATATCGGGGGTGCAATTATTGCAGGCATATATTTGATAAATAATATTCCTGGAAATATCGAAGAGATTTTCTCATCAACAGAAATATCTTCTAAACTAAGTGTTTTTAATTTTGGATTTGAGAATGGGATTGCTGGATTCTTTTCCCAGCCATATACGTTATTAAGCGGATTGATTGGCGGCGCGTTTCTTTCGATGTCATCTCACGGAACTGATCAGCTTATAGTGCAAAGGCTATTAGCTGCAAAAGATCTTGGAGAAAGCAAGAAGGCGCTTATAACAACCGGCGTAATAATAATTTTTCAGTTTGCTTTATTTTTGATCATTGGTGTTTTACTATATGCTTACTACGGATTACTTAATATAAAGTCTGATGAAATATTTCCGAAATTTATTATCGAAGTTTTACCATCCGGGGTTAAAGGAATTATTATAGCGGGATTATTCGCCGCCGCACTTTCTACTCTTGCAGGATCTATCACATCACTTTCGTCTTCTGTTATGTTAGATCTTTATATTCCATTCAAAAAAACTGTTGATGAAAAAAAGAATTTATTTTATTCAAAACTGTTAACAATATTTTGGGCAGTCATGCTAATATTTTCCGCATTCATTTTTATGGAAAGCTCTAAAGCAGTTGTTGAGGTTGCACTAAGCATCGCCTCTTTTACTTATGGCGGATTGTTAGGAACTTTTCTCTTAGGATTATCAAACAAAAAAATTAAGCAAAATCATGCTATAGCAGGGTTTATATCTGCAATTGTTATTATGAGTTTCATAATTGTATTTAAAGTAGTCGCCTGGACATGGTTTATTTTGATTGGTGTTTGTGTTACACTGCTTGTTGGTAACGTATTCGAGATGCTAACAAGAAAACGAAATTGAATTTTTTCTTAAACTATTTAAAAGCTTATTAGTAAAAGTATCTTAGATA
>Ga0351879_1052_pt1 | contig 26917 bp, 26 predicted proteins | sample BONcelFGM3001D15_FD_206782 | JGI IMG/M metagenome (GOLD analysis project Ga0351879, IMG submission 206782) | Enriched cells from coal bed in the Powder River Basin, Montana, United States - BONCAT cells FGM rep3 HSBNCT.FGM.300.1.D15 ... | reverse complement strand
TTCTTTTATATTCTGGTGGAATATTTTTCTTAATAACTATTAGAACCATCTTCTTCAGAAAATTTTTATCATCGTTAAGAGCCAAAGGAAAAAATTTACGCAACACTATAATAATCGGAGCGGGAGAGGTCGGTAATAATTTTGCGAAGATGTTGAATGATAATCCCGATTTTGGTTTACATTTTTTAGGTTTTGTTGATGACAATGATTCAATCCATAAATCAACACTGCTCGGAAGTACCGGCGAGCTTTCATCAATACTAACAACAAATAAAATTGATGAAGTTATAATAGCACTACCGGCTTATGCATCTGATAAACTTAATGAGGTTATTAAAATTTGTAATACAAATGCGGTAAGGACACACATCATTCCGGATTATTTCAAATTCATTTCTAAAAAATTCCAATTAAATATGATGGGGAATTTCCCTATCATAACAGTTAGACAAGAACCACTAGATGAATTTCAATGGCGATTTATTAAAAGAAGTTTTGATCTCTTATTTGCCATAGTTGTTTTATTATTGATCTGTTCATGGCTATTCCCGCTGATAATTATATTAATCAAAATTTCATCTAAAGGGGAAGCCTTTTTTTTTCAAGATCGGATTGGAAAGAATAATAAAATCTTTAAATGTTATAAATTCAGAACAATGCATCTCAATTCCGATAAAAAATCATTTATTCCAACTACAAAAGATGATCCGCGTGTTACTGGAATCGGAAAGTTTTTACGCCGATCAAATATGGATGAACTGCCACAGATATTTAATGTGCTGTTTGGAGATATGTCATTCGTAGGTCCGCGCCCTCACCCGATTGCATTTAACAATGCCTATACCGAGCTATATGATGAAATAAAATTAAGACATTTAGTGCGTCCCGGTATTACCGGATGGGCTCAGGTACACGGTTTACGCGGGGATGTGGTTGATGAAGTTGAACAACGCATCAGAACTATTAAACGTATTGAGCATGATATCTGGTATATTGAAAATTGGTCTTTCTCTCTCGACTTACAAATCATCTTTCTAACCGTTTGGCAAATGATTAAGGCGGATACGAAAGGATTTTAAAATATTTATGAAATTATTCCCTATTGTGTCGAACTTCATATTTAATCATTTATGGAAACCTCTAAAAACTGCCACGAAGACACGAAGGCACGAAGTTTCACTAAAAATTCTTTGTGTCTGTGTGCATTTGTGGCAAACGAATTTGAATTATTAGAGGTGCCCTTATGAAAATTATCTTATCACTAATTTCATACTCAATACTATTTCTGAGCTGTTCAACATCAAAGTTAAATATAGGTTTAATGTAATAATTATTTAATTAATCTATAGGAAAAATAAATGAAAAAACTATCCGCAATATTTATTGCAGCTTTAATATTATTTGTTGGCTGTAAAGATTCTGAAAATCCAGCTTCATCAAATAATAGCACCAACACTTTAACCGGAATTTGGGGGATGAACTATTTAGGTAACAGTAATGATACTCTTTCTGTAACATTAAACATTAATGGGACTAACAATAGCATTGGCGGAAACGGGAGCGTCATATATACTCAAGTCATAGGGGGAACTTATAGACGTTTAGAAGGAAGCGGAACACTTCTGGGCACATACTCTGATTCAAATATAAATGTTACAATCTCTGATTTTAATTTTAACGGAAATAAATCAGGGACAAACTATATCGGCACCGCAACATATATTAGAGCATTTCTTTCGGGTACAGATACACTAATTATTGATAATGCGACTTTAATTAAGCAGTAGAATTTCTTGTCTCATTCCAAATCCTTCTTCTACACGAAGAAGGGTTTGGAGTCTCAAAATTAATCTAAAAAAAACTTTCAATAAATATGAACAGCAATCCAGATTGAGGCTTCCCCTTCTTTAGTCATTTCAACGCGATGTTTTCTATGTGCGGGAATGAAGATGTAATCACCTGCTTTTAATTTCATTGGTTTATCATCTCCTTCGAGTAGAAGATCAGCTTCGCCTTGAATAAGTATAGCCCATTCATCCTGCTTTTGATCATACCATTCACCCGGAGGAGTGGCTTGTCCCGATGAAATAATCCTTCCGATTTTAACATTTTTTTGCTGAACAATATTTTCAAAAATTTCTTTTTCAAAATTGATATTGAGGTTTGCAAAAATATTGCCGTCCGGTATTGTTGTTTCGCCCATTGAAGTTCCTATTTTATTTTAAGTGTTTTTGATACCAGGATTTTCTTTCTTCATCAATTTCTTTTCTGTAAGATTTAAGAAAGTGATCCCCATTTTCATAAATGATTAGTTTATATGTTTTATCCTCTTCTGAAAATTTCTTTGCCATATCAATAGTTTGAGTTGGTGAAATTGTTTCATCAGCACCGCCATGAATAAGTAAATATTTTGTTTCTTGTGGGAGTTGTTTTGTAAAAAGAATTGGAGATCGTTTATCTAACTCTTCTTCTGTAATCGGTCGATTAAAAATATGATCAAACAAATCATGAATTCTGTTTGCCCCGCTAAGGCTCTTTCTCATATCTGTAATAGCACCATTAAGAACTGCACACTTGAAACGGTTATCTCTTTTTAATGCAAGATATGTCATTAAACCACCACGGCTCCACCCCTCTATTCCCCATAAATTTGTATCAGCAAAAACAAACTCATCGGCAAGGGGAATTAAATTAAGAACATCGTCAACATCAACACCACCGAATTCTTCTTTCCCTTCCTTTTCATAACTACCTCGATACATTGTTGCCATAACAAAGTATCCCCAACTTGCCATCAATCCAAACATCCCGCGCGCATTGAATTCATCGATATAACCGCGATTTAATGCTCCGCCTCTATTCCAAATTATACATGGAATTTTCTCTTGTTTCAATGTTTTTGGATATGCGATGTAACCACGTACTTTAATTTCCTCGGAGCGATAAACGATTTTTAATACTTCTGTATCACTAACCACAGATTCTCCCCAGCCGCTTGTTATCATTTTCTCCTGTTGTGGGGAAAGCGTTATAATTTCTTTTTCGATTATATAAGGTCGCATTTTTTTATTCTGTTATAAAATTAGAAAGACACCCGGAACGGTCACGACCGTTCCCTACATTAATAGATTTGAGGGATTGTATTTTTCTAGTTCCCATTTTAATGGATTGCCTGATTTTGTATAGTACAAATTAAGAGGTCTCTCACTCTATTTGCAAATTAATTGCTAGAAAAAATCTTTTTTGAAAAATGTTTTGAGATTTTGTTTCGTTTTGTTGGGGGAAATATTGTAGTTATCTACTAAAGAACTTCTATAACTATTTTTTCAATTAACATATCAGTTTTTATCTCGAGCGGATCAGAATTGAATTTACAAATATAATTAGCTCCTCCCGGCTGTAATGTGAGACTACATTCTCGTAGTTCCTCTTCACCGGTTGAAAAACAATAAAGAAGTTTTTGGGTGGGTGTTGAAACAATTCGACATAAAAACTCTTTAGTCTCCGAAAAAAAAGAAGTTGTTGTAACTCTGGCTTCATTGTCTTCAGAACACGCGGCTAAACGCATATGATTATAACTGTTATTCGTAGTAACAGGAAGGAGTTCGTACTTACGAATAAACTTATAGATTGGTATTTTGGCAACAAGCGCCTTCTTTTCCTCTAAGCTTACATTCTGTACAATTTCATTCTTTAACTCAGAATAAAAATGAACTGCTTCATCATAAAGTTTGTTAGTAACAATCTCACTAATTATTTTATCAGTTACTCTTTCTCTATAAAATATGTAGTTAAATATTTCTCGTTCTGTTATCATTTCTATTCGCACTGTCTTTCTTATGTATAGTTCTAAATTTCGTCTCCTCCGAAATAACGCAGAGAATAATTAAAGTTGTGCTCTCTGGTTTTATTTAAGCACAATTATCAATATAACTTTATTTTGCAACCTTTTTAATACTTCACATCGTCTGCTTAAGTTCTTCCGCTATGTTTTGCTTGAATATCTTGGTTAAATACTCAAAAATATTATGATACTTATTATGAAATTCTTCTTTTGATATCACTGAGGTGACCTGCTCTATATAATAATAAAGATTCGGCTTTAATCCCCCATCTTTTAAATCCTCTCCCATTTCAAATAAGGAACGTTTAAAGATCTCGCTTACTTCTAAAGATATTTTTCCTTTTTGAACATATGATTGCTCAAGTTTTGTAATAGTTTTTTGTATCGATAATTCAATTACCTCGTTTGCAGAAAAAGAAATATTAATCTCGCCATACTCGTCGACGACAAAGTCACTTAAATCTATATGCTTTATTTTTTGGATAAGGGGATGCATTGGTATTGCGGGGTAAAACCCTAAGTCACCGGATAAATGTGAAAAGATATTCTGAAGCATCATTTTCCTATCAATAAAAAGTGATGCAGGAAGAACTTCAAACGAACTGTCGTCTATAAAGAAAGTATTTATCTCTGTAATCTTCACTTTACAAATAAAACATGAACCAAGATAATAATCTTTTATACAGTTTTCTTTTTTAATCAGGTAGTCAACAGAATGTAATATTTTTGTATAGAAGGGATCATAATACGATAATGCTGTCTGATATTGCTGATAAACTTTCCGAATTACCAATGAATTGATAAAAAAAGCAGCCTCCTCTTCGGTTTTTATTTCAGGTTGCCAATTATTATAAGATGAAATAAGCTGAGCGTATGGTGACTCATTCCCCGTTGAAAAGAGATCGGCAACTGCATCAACTGCTAAATCGGTCGCTTTAATCTCTGAATTGTAGTAAACATTGGGGTTTTTCTGCAGATGATGTTTAGCACTTCCCACCGCTAATCTGTAACAATACTCAACAAAGGAGTTAATCTCCCTCTGCCCAATTCTTCCCGATAAAATGAGATTAAAAATGGGGAGCAACTCAATAGTTTTATGATTTTGCATACACAAACATAAAAAAAACAAGTATTAATTCAATAAATTATTTCCTAGTGAAACAATCCAAAATGTAAGGAACGGTCGTGACCGTTCCGTTTTTTCTCTTACATTGCAATTAATGTAGGGAACAGTCGCGACTGTTCCGATTTGTTTAACCCATATGCAAAATACTTATTCATAAACATCCCCCTAAAAACACAAGGAACGGTCTCGACCGTTCCTTACAAAAAAAAAATTGTTTTCGGAGAGACTGGTTTTTGTAAATATTAAAGAGAAGTATAACCGTGCCGTACTCAATAATATGGAGTTTCTATGAAACAATTTTTTCTTTTTCTAATTTTAATCTTTTTTGCCAGAGGGAGTACTCTTGCGCAATCGGATACTATGATTGTTGAAAATGGCTCAACAATTAAAAAATATCCTGTTTCTGATGTCGACTGGATTACTTTCAAAGTTCAAACCGTTGGAGTAAAAGAAGATGGGGAATCTATATTAACACCAACCGAATTCTCCATTTCTCAAAATTACCCTAATCCATTTAATCCTGTAACTAAAATACAATTTCAACTACCAGCAGCGGGGGTTGTAACAGTAAATATCTATGATATTAACGGTAGACTTGTAAAAGAGCTATTCTCTGGAGAGAAGGAGGCAGGTAGATACACACTTGGCTGGAATGCAAAGGGATTAAATGGCATGCAAGTTGCGAGCGGAGTATATTTTTATTCCGTCCAGTTTAACAACACACTATTAACAAAAAAAATGATTTATTTAAAATAGTATTTAAGGATTATTACAATGAAGATAACTATCTTTTCTCTTATTTTATTTTCAATGACGTTTTCGTTTGCTCAGAGTCAAATGTATATATGGAAGAATGGGGCAATTACTGATTCTATGGCAATAACAAATGATTTGAAAATTTCATTTATGACTAACTCATCATACCCTACTGATTATGTAGCCTATTACCCCTTTTCGGGAAATTCAAATGACATGAGTGGTAGGGGACACAATCCGACAATAACAAATGCTACATTAATTGCCGATCGCTTCGGACAATCGAATTCTGCATACAACTTCAACGGAACTAATAACTACATTTCGATCCCTCACTCAAGTGATTTTAATTATTCTGGATCAGATACTATAGCGTTTAGTTATTGGATAAATGTGAACGGAACAGTTAATAATGGGGCAGTTATATGTAAGGCAAATCCCGGAGGTGTTTCCAATTATTGTACTCCACATGGACCAGATTCAACCTTTCTTTTTTTGATAAATCACTATGGAAATGCGAACGGAACAAACAGTGTAAAAATATTGCCCAATCAATGGCATCACATTTATATTTCTTGTGCCCAAAAGGTTTGTTCAATTTTTGTTGATGGGGTTTACAATACCTCAAAAACCTTTACTGTGACACCTAGTACAAACTCCGCGCCATTATATTTAGGAGACGATACTGATGGTAATCATGAATACTTTAAAGGCGGTATTGATGATATAAGAGTATATCGAAGAGTTCTATCTGAAGTTGAAATTCAATCGCTCTACCACGAAGGTGGTTGGATAGGTAATTAATCAGCCATTCTGTAAGGGCGGAGGTATCTCCGTCTTTACATTAATAATTTAATTCTTAATAGGCACAATTTTCACTTTGGGATTGCAGAATTGGATCGTGGGTTAACCGAACATATCTATTTGTATTTATCGGACAACCACTCATACGTAGGGAACAGTCGCGACTGTTCCTTTTTTTTAAGAAGATTAGAAATTAAAATAGCCTGTTATTATGCTGTAAGAAAAAAACGGAACTGTCTCAACCTTCCCTACAAGAAATATCATAATATTTTCGGAGGAGATGGTTTTTGTAAATATTAAAGAGAAGAATGGTTGTTCCATTTATCAAGATATTTTTTTTATGAAATAATTCATTCCCACTATGGCTATCAACCGCAAAAGAGGGGGGCATATAAATTATTAAGAATAGTCTGATGGTAGGAACTAATATGATAAAAGCTGTTCTAATTGCTTTTTCTAGTTTCTTTGAGTAACCAAAACCATTTCGGTTACTGGAAAATCTATACGGGGAAATGATTAGTGGTCAGCAAGGCTCTTACTACTACGTGGAAATAATAGCCTATTCCTATTTGGAGTTAAAATATAGTTATGAGCATTTACAATTTTTAAAATAACAGTTATCGTCTAAAATGACGATAAAATATTCAACATAAAACTGGAGATCAGATGAAACAAATTTCTATTATACTATTACTCTATTTATTTATAATGATTCCTGTCTTGCCGCAATCATATAGAATGGTTGTGACAAAAGACAGCGGTGCCCCCGAAATAATAGCAGTTAGTGATATTTCTCAAATCACTTTTACTGGATTAGTAGGTATTAAGGACTACGAAAAGCTTGCAGATGTTTTATCCACTTTTCAACTGATGCAGAACTATCCTAATCCATTCAACCCCTCAACAACAATTGAATACAATATACCTAATGCAGGAAATGTTAAAGTTCAAATCTTTGATATTAATGGTCAGATTCTAAAAGTTTTGGATGAAGGATTTAAAGACCGTGGTTCATATAGAATCACTTGGAATGGTAATGATGGAAATAATAATTCGGTGGCGTCTGGTTTTTATATTTATTCGGTCACATTTAATAATACAAATATTTCAAAAAAACTTTTGCTCATTAAATAAGAAAGGTCACTAATATGAAAAAGCTTTTTCTCTTTGTAATAATAATTCTTTTATCAACATATTCTTTTTCACAAACAGCTCCAACAATGGTAATTAATAAAAACACTGGTGGGGCGGTTATTATACCGTTAACAGAGATTTTAAATATTACGTTTCAAAATATTTCAGTAAGTGGAGGTATGATATTTACTCGATCCCCTTTATCAGGGGGAGGAGACATTTATAAGATGAATTCTGATGGCTCCGGGCAAACAAAGCTAATTGATCGTGGTGGTCGAGAGGATAATGCTAAATTATCACCGGATTTATCTAAATTGGTTTTTAGTTCAACCCAATCTTCAACAGGGGCATTTGAACTTTTTGTTGCTAACTCAGATGGGAGTAATCAAGTACAATTGACCTCATCCGCCCCACAGTTTGGTAATACAAATGGAATTTTTCGATCAAACACTAAAATATGGTATGGAAATGCTCAGACTGCTGGTTATACTGAAATCTACGAGATAAATACGGATGGAACAGGTAATACAAAACTTACTAATTTTAGTGCAGGAGGAAAGCAAGGGGATGTTTTTGATTTTAATTCCGATAAATCAAAGATATTATACTACAAACAAAATTCCTCATGGTCACCGACTGGTGAGATTTATACGGCAAATATTGATTGGACCAATGAGGTAAACTTGACAGATAATTCAACGAATGACGGAGGTGCAAATATCTCTCCAAATGGAGCAAAAGTGGTTTTTCACCGCTGTGAAGGTTCAAGTGGTTACAATCCTCCTTTTAACATTTTTGTTATGAATATTGATGGTACTCAAGTAAATAAACTCACAAACGGTAGTGGCAATCAGTATTTGACCGGTCCAAAATTTTCACCAGATGGGAGTAAGATAGCTTACAGCTTCAATAATGGGACCCAAACGGATATTTATGTAATGAATTTAGATGGAACAAATCCGATTAATTTAACAAACACACCGGATCAAAATGAAATTTTGACTGATTGGAAATAGTTAAAATCAACCATTTCACTTATACTTAAAATTCAAGTGTTTCTAAATTAAGCCGCATAAATAGCGGCTTTTTTTATTTTAAATCTTTTCTGTGCACAAACTCTTTACCGTTCCAAAATAGTATTTGGCTTTTAATTAATCCTTGATATTCTTTTGTATCTGAAAACGGCGGGGCAAGACTTTTATTCTTAACCAATTTATCTCTTGGGTAAGCAAATGCAGAGCTTACTATAACATTAAAATCTTTCAAATTATAATCAAGAATGTAAATAAGCCCTCCCACATTGCTGCCATCCGGCGCTTCAATACTAGAAAATACAATCTTACGAATGTCATTTCTATCGTGCAAAGAAGATACCTCTATCATGCTGCATCTCATTTCGAAATATGTGCTTAAATCCGTCTGGGGAATCTTTACATATACCAACAAATCTGCAGGAGGAAATTCATAGAATCTATATTCTTCCGTGGATGGAGCATAACCATTTATATGTGTAACTTGTAAGACAAATATAATGCGGGCATGATCAAAACTATTATTAGTTCCAATCACTATTAACTCCTGTACCCCATCATTATTCAAGTCTTTTACAAAACCGCTGCTACAGTGCCCCACATGCCAGAAAGTTCCGGGAAGCCGTTTCCCGGTTAATAAATCAAGTTTATAAATTGCATTAGCAAAAGACAGATTGTTTGAATTACTACATATTAATATTTTTCTCCCATCAATTGATGCTGTATCGAACATGATAGAGGAGTTCCAATTCTCAGTAAAGAGTTCCCTCTTAGTTTTGACTGTATCACCGAATAAATATTCCCATCTTATAGATCCATCATGATTATAACAAGTTATTTCTCTCTTACCATAAACATCATTATTTGATTCAGAATCTTCAACGGCAACCAAAACTTCATTCATTCCATCGTTATTAACATCCATAATCCTGAAGAAATTCTTCTTATAGTTTTCTGAATACATAAAAGGTGTAGGGAATTTTTGTTTTTTTGTCCAAAGTACTTTGCCTGTTTTATTTTTTACATAAAGGACTAAATCATCATGATCTAATATTGCCGGGTTATCATCATATTCATACAAATAAAAGGATGAAAGAAACGCCACGATTACCAAAAGAAGAGTTATTACTAATTTGTTTCTTGCAATTGTTTTACCGGTTCTTTTGAGAGTGGAAAGTTTTTTTATTTCAACAGCATTACGGCGGTTTAGTAAATCTTCAATATCTGTAATAGCAATAAGAATAAGGCTGCGGTTTGGATACTCTTTTTTGAGTTCATTCAACTTATCTTCAGCTGCCGCTTCATCCTCTTTTGGTACAACAAAAGTTTTTACATCAGAATAAAAAACAAGCGCAACCTTCTTTTTAATAATTTCAGAGGAAACCGGAGGAACAAAACCTTCCCGCGTTATACTTCCGGTAAAACAACTCCCTTCTTTTGCTGTGATTGTAAATGAAGCATTGTAATAATTAAAAATCTCATTGATATAAGCGAGCGTTAGTGCAACACCGAGAGAATCCCCGACATAAAAACCAACCCTCTTATCGAAGGAAATAATTACTTCATGCTGCGACGATATCCCTTTAATAAATTGTTTTGCATAATTTAATGCTACGTTCCACGAAATTTCAACCTGTGATTTTATTCTCGCTTCAATTTCTTTTTCGCTAGGAATAATATGAAACTTTTGTTCTTTCCCTTTTGTTATTTTTACCGATATAGAGTCAAGCATACCATAAAGTTGTCCGCTTTTGTTTGTGTTATCTATCAAAGGGAAATAGTATTTGTTTATTTCTGAAGCAAGAGCATCCTTACCATTCAGAACAGCAGTTAGTTCATCTATTTTATATTGGAATTGAACCAGCCCTTTCTTTAGGCGGTTATCCGCAATGTTGAATGCATTTAATGAAAGTAATTTTTCTGCTGTTGTAAGAATCAACTCATGTTGTGCAGGATGGGAACACCAAATATCAGCTTCAACCAGAAGCGAGCAATATTGGTCAATTAAATCGCTTCCATAAGCTTTTAAGATGTTGTTGTTATTTATCGCAAGAAGAAGAGAAAAGAAGTTATTTAATGATGTTAATTTTTTATAAGGAGATAAACCGGAATACAAATAATTTTGTAATTCCGTTCGCTTTTCTTCGATGACTAAAATAGATTCACTCATAATTGTATAGCCTAAAAACAACAATGAATCTTAAGTAAATTAATTTAGAAGAGAATCGGTTTTAACATTTACCCAAAAGCAATGCTTTTTAGCAAATCCTCCCCGCTTCCCCTTTCCGAAAACTTTTATATACTACAGTTCACAAAAGACTTCGGATGTATAATAAAATGATAAAGTAGTCTTATTTTTTATTACGCAATATAATCATCAATAAATCTTCACACACTTATTAAAACAAAGTTTTCTTGTTCGTAACGGATAATCGTGCACAGAAATCATTAAAAGCGTGTGTTCCCCATCACTTGACTCTTTCATTAATTGCCTATATGTTAAGAGCAAATTTGGTACTGATAATTATTTTCAATGTTTAATTATTTGAGGTGTAAATATGAGAAAAATATTAATCGTTTTTGTGATTGCATTACCACTCTTTGGGTTTTTATCTTCATTCGAAGATGAGATTACAACCGCACATCTCAATGCAAAAAAAGGGATTTACTTCGGATTAAAAAATGTTAAAGATAAAAAAGTTAAGTTCGACAATAAAATTGTAGATAAGAGTAAGTTGATTGCCGTTGTAAAAGTCTCAAAAGAAATTAACGGCGTCCGTGTTGAAGCTACCGGTTATAATAATTCGACTGAAGTAACTATTGTGGTATATCGCTCATATGTTGATTTGGTAAAAGATGGATATATAAGAGATGCTTCTGATTTTCCAAATGAAAATTTAGATACAGTGGATAAAAATTAGTTTCTAAAGACAAATGTAGGGAACAGTCGTGACTGTTCCGTTTTTTCGATACGGTTTTTCAATAATATAAAATTATTACATCCGATAATCATTTTTCGGAATGCTCGCGAGCATTCCCTACAATTTTTTTAACAATTCAATAAACATATTCAATAGCTTTGCTCGGAACGGTCTCGACCGTTCCCTACATTACATTAATAGATTTGATGGGTTGTTCTTTTCGATTTCCCATTTTAATGGATTGTTCTCAATGTATTGCCTGATTTTTAATAGTTCAATTTCATTTCTTATAATTCTATCATAAAATGATTTTTGCCAATGGAAGACTTCTAAACCGGTACGGTGAATTATTTTTGATGATGTTGTTTTGAATGCTCCTATTAATTCTGAAAGTGATTTTATTTTAATATCTGATGTTATTAATGATGGATCGATAATAATGATTCCATGAAAATGATTTGGCATAACTACATAATAATCTAATACTACATATTGATAATTTTGATGAAGCCAAGGCCATTGCTTTTCAATGATATTTCCAAAATCATTTTTTATCATTATCTCCTTTTCAACCTTACCGAAATAATGTTCCTTACCCAAAGTGCAGATTGTAACAAAGTAATAACCCCCGTTTGAATAATCATATTCAGTCAAGCGATTTAATTTTCTAATTGGTAAATTATTATTCATAATAAATCGTAAAAGTTGTTTCTTGAAATTTAATAAATATTCCGATGTGTAGGGAACGGTCGAGACCGTTCCGTCTTTTTCAATAATGTAATATTATTATATCGATAACTATTTTTCGGAATGTTCGCGAGCATTCCCTACATTTTTTTTTTACAATTCAATAAACATATGCAATGGCTTTGCTCGGAACGGTCTCGACCGTTCCCTACATTTTTTTGTCGAAAATCATCGCTTGCAAATGGAGTGACAGTTCTGGGTAATGATTAATTTACCCCTCGATTCCTATTTCATCTTTTAGTTTCTAAACTTTTATCTATTTTTGAATTCAATATTCTTTGAATTTAATGGTATGATTAATTATGGACGATATAAAAAATTTAGAAACAACAAAAACCAACGAAACTATTTCGATTAATCCGGCTAACGGTGAAGTTATCGGTAGAACAAAAGAAGATAACATTCAAACACTTCAAGCGGCAGTTATAAGAGCTCGCATTGCTCAAAAAGAATGGGCTTCTTTCAGTTTCGATAAACGAAAAGAGTATCTGCTTAAGATTAGAGATTTTATTGTAGAGAATGCGGATGAGATTTCAGAAGTTATTTCAAAAGATAACGGAAAAACCCGAACCGATGCTATCAGCACCGAGGTTCTCTCCTCTGCAATGGCAATTAATTATTATGCGAAAAAAGCAAAAATAATTCTAAAGCGAAAACACCTTAAAGCCGGTTCGATACTTACTATTAATAAACGTTCTTATGTGGACCGAGTTCCCTATGGCGTAATCGGAATAATAAGCCCATGGAATTATCCCTTCGCAATTCCTTTTCATGAAATAGCGATGGCATTAATTGCCGGCAACGCTGTTTTACTAAAAACAGCAACTCAAACCCTTGAAGTAGGTAAAATAATAACCCGTGCCGTTAATTCAGCAAATCTCCCCGATGGGTTATTTACATTTTTAAATATTCCGGGAAGTATTGCGGGAGATGCATTTATCGATTCAGGCATTGATAAACTCTTCTTTACCGGCTCGGTGGCGGTTGGTAAAAAACTGACTTTAAAAGCTTCCGAAAAATTACTTCCGCTTTCCCTTGAACTTGGTGGTAATGATGCAATGATTGTCTGTAAAGATGCTGATGTTATTCGTGCCGCTAATGGTGCGCTTTGGGCAGGTTTATCAAATGCGGGTCAATCATGTGCCGGAATTGAAAGAATTTATGTAGAACAAGAAATTTATTCTGACTTTATCGCTTTATTAAAACATAAACTAAAGCGTTTGCGTGTAGGTCAAGATGTTGATTATAATGTTGAAATTGGAGCTATAACCACCAAACAACAACTTGAAACTGTGAAGCTCCACCTTCAAGATGCAATTGAAAAGGGGGCAAGTATTACTTCGTGCGATGTTGATGAAACCACTATAAATAAAGGACAACTTCATCCTCCTGTAATCATTGAAAATGTTAATGATGAAATGTTAACCATGAAAGATGAAACATTCGGACCTCTTCTTGCCGTGGAAAAAGTTTCATCAATTGAAGAAGCGATTACTAAAGCAAATAATTCCTATCTCGGTTTAACTGCTTCGGTATGGACAAAAGATTCAAAAAAAGGAAAAGAGATAGCCTCAAAACTTCAAGCCGGTGCGGTTATGATTAACGATCATTTAATGAGTCATGGATTAGCCGAAACTCCATGGGGTGGATTTAAGTTATCCGGTACCGGACGTACTCACGGTTATCTCGGTTTGGAAGGAATGACACAACCGCGTGTTGTAATTAATGATATTCTACCGGGTGTTAAGAGAAATATGTGGTGGTATCCGCATAACAAAACTGTATATGATGGATTGAAAGGGGCAATGCACTTTCTATATGGAAAAGATTTTTTTACAAAAGTTAGTGGACTATCAAAACTTGTAAAAGTATTTCTAAGGAGTTTTTATGATGAGAAGTTATAAACTTTTAACAGTAACTTTTGTTCTGCTTTCCCTCATATTTATTAATGGTTGCGACAATAACTTACCGAGGGAAGATTACATCGGTTATAAAACTTTTTCACTTGTAGATCAAGACAGCCTACCGGTTACTTTTCCATCAGATTATAAGGGACAGATTTTGGTGGTGGGATTTATTTTTACTCACTGCCCCGATATATGTCCGATTACTGTACACAACATTCAACGCATTCAGATTGAAGCGGTCAAACAGAATATTAAGAATATTCAGTTCGCTGCGGTTTCTTTTGATCCCGATAGAGATACCCCTTCTCTACTAAAAAAATTCGGAAAAATGCGAAACATAAATTATTCAAACTGGAAATTTTTAACGGGTGTTCGCGATACTGTTTTAGAGCTTACAAAAGAGATGGAAATTGTTGCTGTTTCAAGCGGTACTACTTATCTTAAAGACGGAAGCAAATCTTATTTCTTTACTCATACAGACAGAATTTCATTAATCGATAAAAGAAATCGTTTGCGTAAAGATTATATCGGAACTGCAGTCGATATTCAAGAAATAATTAAAGATATAAAATCATTAGAGGAATAATATGAAAATACTACTTGCAATACTGCTCTTTATTTCTTTTCAAGGAGACAACAAATTAACTATCGAAAAAACCTGGACTCGTGTTTCTGCCGAAGGAACAAATACAGCTTTCTTTTTTGATGTTGTTAATAATAGTGATAAACCTGATACCTTGTACAATGTTGAATCAACTGTTGCTGAAATAACTGAAATTCATGAAACATATAAAGTCGATGGTAAAATGGGAATGAGGAAAATCCCGTTTATTGTTATTCCGGCAAATTCTACTTTTAACTTTAAACCACGAAGTTATCACATAATGTTGATCGGACTCAATAAAGATATTAATGCTGATGATATTGTTGAATTAACAGTTTACTTCAAAAAAGCCGGAAAGATGGTTCTCAAAGGAACCGCTAAAACCATGTAATTCAATTTATTAAAGTAGGAAACATTAATGTTCTGGAAAAAGAAAAACACAGCAGACCAATCAAAAAGCAAAAAATGGATGCAAATTTTACCTCTTTGGGTTTTGTTTATAGGAATGGTGATAGTTGCAGTAAGTAATTTTAAGGATAGAGAATCATTGGACAACAAAATAAGTTTTAATAAACAATCGATAGTTCATTTTATTTCTGCTGATTACAATCTCCTTGCTCAGATAGATGTAGAGCTTGCAAATACTGACTATGATCGTCAACGAGGATTAATGAATCGAGATAAACTTGAAGAGAATCAAGGGATGTTATTTGTTTTTCCATATCAAGATACTCTTTCGTTTTGGATGGAAAACACTAAAATTCCTCTCGACATAATTTTTGCAAATATTGAAAGAGAAATAGTAACGATTCATAAAAACAGTGTTCCATTTAGCCACGAGCAGTACCGTTCAAGCAAACCGGCACAGTATGTAGTTGAAGTTAATGCGGGTTTCTGCGATAAGAATGGAATTCGATTAGGTGATAGAATCAGTTGGTAATATTGTGTAAAAACGTAGAGACTTGCTGCGGCAAGTCTCAACAATCTATAAATGTAAAAGTCTCTACACTTTAATCAGAAAAGTTAATAACCAGTTTATCTCTTCTTTACTTTAATATCACCACCGGAAGTTTTACAAATCAAAACATTTCCGCCATTATTTAGGTCGGCTTCATACTTTGAAGAACTTATTTTTACAACATTATTTGTCGGTAAGTTGCATGAGATGTCACCGCCGGAAGTTTTTAAGTCAGCTTTGGCATTGAAATCAGCCGGAACAAATACATCAATGTCACCGCCGGAAGTTGATAATTGGATGCCCTGATTTTCACCACTATATTCAAGTTTAATATCCCCGCCGGAGGTAGAAGCTTCTATTTTGGAATTGCTGCTTTTTAATTCTATATCTCCGCCGGAAGTAGAGGCTTTGAAAGGACCTTCAAACTTAACTGCCTTAATATCGCCACCGGAAGTAGTTAACTGAAATTTTCCTTTGACGCTATTTAATGTTATATCACCCCCTGACGTTGTTACATGCATATTTCCTGCAGATTCTTTTACGCTAAGATCCCCACCTGAAGTTGACAATTTTATATCACCAACTATTTTTGAGAGGTACATATCTCCACCGGAAGTTTTCATTTTGATATTAAATTTGGAGGGGACAAATATTTCCAATTTTAATCTGATGTTTCCGGAAAACCAATTAAACCAGCCACCTTCTCTTTTTCCGTAAATATTTACTTCATTTTCATCGCTATTAAACGAGAAGTTGACCTTCTCTTCTGCACGTTTGTTTCCGTATATTTTAACGAAAACTTCTTCTTTATCCCAGGAGGTTACTTTAATATCTCCGGTAGATACATCAACTTTCAGCGTTTTACCACTTTCAATGGGAAAAGATTTTTCATGTAATACTTTAAGTTCTTGTCCATACAAATTTGAACTAAGTATTATCCCGACCATTAAAATTAATACTACTTGACTTTTTCTGATAAGACTTCGGAACCGTTTCATTTTATATCTCCTCTAAGATTAAATTTTATGATTTAATTTATAGCAATTGACAATCTCAAACCGAACAATTAAGTTATAACCATTCACAATTAATATAAAGGTGATGATGTGTTACTTTCATTATTAGCTGTAACTTTTTCAATTGCTTTCATCACGTCTATGGTAATAGCAGTTGTTTTCAAGAAATCTCTTCATGCTATTTTGAAAAGAATTGTGAGCGATGAAATATACTCAGCTTGGGCGAACTATATTATATTTGCAATCTTTGTTGTCGGAATTTCAGGAGGAGTAAGAATTTGGGAATTAGAAAAATATATTACTCCGTCAGGTAAAGATTCATCAATTCTTGTTTTAACTCAAGAGCGCTGGGTGCTTGAAATATACAGAACAATAATTGAATCGATGCAAAGTATCGCCTGGATGCTTCTTCTGTTTTTTGCGTTTGCCTTGATTGCGTTTGTGATTGTTAAGTCAAACGAATCGAAGAAACAAAAACAAGAATAAAGAACAAAAATTACACTGATATTGTAACTATATTAAATCAATTACTCAAACCGTCGGTTTACGGAATCTTCCTTTCAAAACAAATTTGATTTTTTTGAGCGATTCAAGTCGGTTATAAGATTGAACGAAAACATTAGAAAGGTAAAAATGAAAAAATCTGAATTCACTATTGAAGGAATGAGCTGCGGTCATTGTGTTATGGCTGTTAAAAAAGAATTAAGCAAAATCGAACATCTTATTATTGAAGATGTGCAAATCGGTAAAGCTGTTGTTGCTTACGATGAATCAACTGTTAATGAAACTGCAATCATCGCTGCAATTGATGAAGCCGGTTTCAAAGTCATATAACTTTATTAAGATAATGTTTTGCAAAAAGATAAACTTATAAACATTACTCTTCCGGTTGAAGGAATGACTTGTGCAAGTTGTGTATCACGGGTCGAGAAAACTTTAAAGAAAGTTGACGGGGTCGATACCGTTTCGGTTAATCTTGCAACCGAAAAAGTGACACTCTCGTTTGTTCCCGATAAAACAAATCTAAATCAACTTGCAACTGTGGTTGAAGATGCAGGTTATATTCTTCATCTCCCAAAACAAAATGCAGCCGAGAAAGTTGAGGATGAAAAGCTTACACCTCAACAGAAATATTATTCTGAATTAAAAAAGGAATTTGTATTCAGTCTGTTTTTTGCCTTACCGATTATGATAGTAAGCATGATTAGCATGACTGATTGGTTTATGAATATTTCCTTCTTTACGATGGAGGAGATAAACAAACTCCTCCTAATTGCTGCATCAATAGTAATGTTTACATCCGGAAAAAGATTTTTTAAAACCGCATTCAAATTGGCAAAAAAATTCACCGCTGATATGAATACTTTGGTTGCAGTCGGAACAGGAACTGCTTATTTATATAGTCTTGTGGTTGTACTGTTTCCCGATTGGCTTCCTATCAATGATGCATCACAACATATATATTTTGATACCGCCACAACAATTATAACTCTCATCTTAATGGGAAAAATGTTTGAGGCTAAAGCTAAAAGTCGTACGGGAGATGCAATAAAAAAACTTATCGGCTTGCAGCCAAAAACAGCACGTGTAAAGCGTAATGGAATTGAGACTGATATTCAAATTTCTGATCTACATTTAGGAGAGCAGATTATTGTTCGTCCCGGAGAAAAAATCGCTGTTGATGGAGTTATTTTTAGTGGTTCAAGCAGTATTGATGAATCAATGATTACCGGCGAAAGTCTTCCTGTCAACAAGAAAATTGGTGATAAAGTAATCGGTGGAACAATCAATAAAACAGGAAGTTTTGATTTTACTGCGACTGCTATTGGGAGGGATACTGTTGTAAGTCAAATAATAAAATTAGTTGAAGAGGCTCAGGGTTCAAAAGCTGCCATACAAAATCTTGCAGATAAAATTGCTTCAGTATTTGTTCCTATAGTAATATCAATAGCAATAATCACTTTTGTTTTATGGTTAGTTATCGGAAATGCTTCTTTCTCCACCGCAATGATTAACTTTATCGCGGTATTAATTATTGCCTGTCCATGCGCGCTCGGACTTGCGACTCCAACAGCAATAATGGTTGGAACCGGATTGGGAGCTTCTAATGGAATTTTAATCAAAAATGCCGATAGTCTTGAAAAGATGCGCTTAATCGATACAATTGTTTTTGATAAAACCGGAACCATTACAAAGGGGGAACCTGCTGTTCAAAATATCTATTGCGAAGGAAATATTATTGAAAAAGATGTTATAACAATTGCTGCTTCGATTGAAAAAAGATCCGAGCACCCTTTGGGGAAAGCGATAGTCGAATATGCGATCAGAAATAATTATTTATTAGAAGAGGTGACATCTTTTACTTCATATACCGGAAAAGGAGTAAGCGCCGAATTTCGGGGTGATATAATTATAGTAGGTAACGATAGTCTAATGAGTGATTTTAATATTTCACTGGAACGAATGGAATATGCTGTTAATGAGATTATGGAATCGGGACAAACTGCTGTTTATTTTGTGCGTAACGGTGAACTTCTTGCCGTTATTGCAATTGCAGATTCAATAAAACCGGAAGCACGAGAATCAGTATCTAAACTCAAACAAGAAGGTTTTGAAGTTTATCTATTAAGTGGTGATAATGAGCGGACTGTCCAAGCAATTGCTCAACAAGCAGGAATTACTAATATTATTTCTCAAGTTCTTCCGCAACAAAAAGCTGAGAAAATTAGAGAGCTACAGCTTCAAGGAAAAAAAGTAGCTATGGTTGGTGATGGAATAAATGATGCCCCCGCTCTTGCAATTGCAGATGTCGGTATAGCAATGGGAACGGGAACCGATATTGCAGTTGAAACGGCAGACATTACATTGATGAAGGGAAATTTGAACACTATTCATCAAGTTATAAAACTGTCACAAAAGACAATCGGAACAATAAAACAAAATCTCTTCTGGGCTTTTATTTACAATGTAATCGGAATACCCATTGCCGCATTGGGATTACTTAACCCAATGTTTGCGGCGGCGGCAATGGCGTTTAGTTCGGTAAGTGTTGTTAGTAATTCGTTGCGATTGAAAAATGTTAAACTAAGTAAGATTAGTCGCTAATAAATAAATCATAATTTTTTCTTTATTTCCTTTTCGTAAATATTTATCCAATCGGTCACACTCATTTTCTTAACGAGTTCGGTAATTAATACAAAAGGAATTTGATCCGGTTTTTTGAATCTTATGCAACTTTTTCCCATATCAAGTTTTGATTTCGAATGTTTAGTGTATTCAGATGTAAACCAAGCGAGTAATTTTTTATCTGCATAAATTCCCATGTGATAAAAAGAGATAAAGTTTTTTTGTGATGCCAAACCCATAAACGGAAGGGGCAGTTTTGGATCACAGTGATAACCATCCGGATATAATGAATGAGGAACAACATAACCAATCATTCCGTAATTCATTATAGCAGAAAATCCTTTAGGAAGATTCTTCACAATTAAGTTATGCAATTTTTCTATAACTTCTTTTCGTCCTTCAGGAAGGGAATTAATATACTCTTCCGTTGAAGCTGCTTCTGATTGCATTTGACCCCTCTCTTTATTGACTAAAACTATTGGATAAATTAATCATTTCACTCAAAGTTTTCAGATTACGTGTTGTTGCTTTTACTTTTAATTTACTCTCGAAAAAATTGTTGTTTAGTTTTGTTCTTCCATATCCATCCGGACAAAAAACATAAACAACTTTTCCAATAATTTTAAAGATATCCGGTTTATAGTCAAGCTTTTCTATTTTACTGATGTTTTCTTCAGAGGGAAATTCAGAGAGAAGAGAAAAATAAATTTTATCGGGGGAGTTTCCCGTTTCTGCCTTAAAAGGATTACCTTCTAAAACCTCAATCAATTCTTCAATCTTTTTTATAATAACAGAAACCTCAATATTGTATTGCTTCAGAATTTCTTTTTCAATCAGTATTATCAACTTAGAAACATCTTTTTCATCACTTAAAAAAACAACATTTCCGCTTTGGATATAAGTAGTGACACCGTTAAAACCAAGTTGTTCAAAAAGATTTTTTAGGTCTTTCATTAAAATCTTTTTTTGTCCACTTACATTTATACCCCTTAAAAATGCGATATATCTTATTGTTTTTATTTTCTTCATTTTGCAAATCTTTCTTTAATCCAATCACCAATTACACTAAGAGCATCATTAGAAAAAGTTTCATCTAAAGTTGAGTACTCAACAACGTTACAGCTATTACATTTCTGAAAAAGATGATTTAGTCCTTTTAGTTCTTTGACTGTATAGTCTTTATTTTTTCCTTCTTTCAACGCTTTTTCGATTGCGGGTAAATTTTGCTTGGGTAATACCTGAATATCTTTTTCACCGTTTATTGCAAGAACCGGAACTTTAACCTTTTGTAAATATGGAGCGGGATCAAGCGAAAGAAATGTTCTGAACCATGGATTAACCATTCTTTTAATCATTGTTTCAATTGATGATGAATCCATTTGAGTTTCCTTGCGAAAGGATTCAGATAACTCTGGAATTGTTTTATGCAGATATTCTCTCATGGCTATTGTAGTTACTTGATCATCTTTCCCTTTTCTAAGAATAGAAAACAAATCTTTTTGAAGCATCTCGGAGCGGTTATTATTTTCATCATTCATTCCGCTTGCTTTGTTAATTGCTCTTCCTTGAGCATAAAGAATTTGTTCGCCAACAACCCCCGTCCCGGCAAGCATAACAATAAAACAAACATCATCAGAGGTTGCTGCTGCTATTGCTGCAATTAATCCCCCTTCGCTATGTCCCATTATACCGATTTTCTCAACGTCTATTTCTTTGCGTAATTTCAGATATGTAACTGCAGCAAGAGCATCTTTCATATTATCAATTGTAGTCGATGTTAAAAAATCACCGGTGGATTTACCAAAACCTCGATCGTCATAACGAAGAACTGCACAACCAAGTTTTGTCAAATAATCTGAAAGAACCAAAAAAGGTTTATGTCCAAGAAGAGATTCATTTCTATCCTGCTGACCTGAGCCCGAAACTAATACAATAGTTGGAAACTTATTTCCTTCTTTTGGATAGGTGAAAGTCCCGGCAAGTGTAACACCAGCTTCTAAATTTTGAAAAGTTACTTCCTCTTCATTATAAGGATACGGTTTTTTCGGTTCTTGATGTTTTGCTTTCTCTTTAACTTCCCCCTCTGTTTTTTTTAATGTCATCGGGAAGGTCATTCCTGCTTGCTTGAATTCACCAACTAATTCAGAGTTTTCATTCAAGGTTCCTTCAAAAGAACCGCCTATAATTTTAATAGATAAATTTATCTTATTGCCTTCAGAAGAAACTTCACTGACCGAAATATCAAAAGCAGACTGATCGGGGCTATCAAGAGTGGCTTTTAGTTTGTTATTACTATCCTCTGAAATGTTGAATACAATCCTAAGTTTCATTCCCTGAATGCTAAGCTCGCCCAGCCATTTACCTTTGAAATCGCTCTGTGAATAGCACGATGTTAACAGAGATAAAACTACCATTAAGAATAAAAACATTATCGAATAATATTTTTTCATTTCTCTCTTCTTATTAAAGTGAAAGTTATTTACTTAGATTAATAATTTCATCAAACTCATCTTTTGAAACAGACATTACCGAAAGTCTGTTTCCTCGCTGTATCAGTTTCATGTTTTTGAGTTTAGGATTTTGTTTAATTGCCTCAAGTGTTACGGGCTTTTTAAATTTTGATTGATATTTTAAATCAACCATAAACCATGTTGGGCTATCAGCTTTGCTCTTTGGATCATAGTGGTTGTTGTCGGGATCAAAAGCTGTAAAATCAGGATATCCTTCTTTCACAACTTCGCAAACGCCAACAATAGCAAGGGGATCAGCATTACTATGATAGAATAAAACAAGATCGCCTTTTTTTATTTCGTCTCGAAGGGTGTTGCGGGCTTGGTAATTTCTTACACCATCCCAATAAGTTGTTTGCTTGGGAGATTTATTCAGATCATCGATTGAGAAGACATCCGGTTCGCTTTTAACGAGCCAATAATTTTTACTCATAGAACACCTACAGATTAAAGGTTGAATTATTAACGTCCAAAGATATTAAAAAGAAAGGGGGAGGGAAACAAAAAATGTATCAATTGGAAATGAGAGGAAGTTTTATACTTCATCAAGCTGACTTGAGTAATTGTTAGGTTGAAGAAATTTTAGAACAAACTTACATTAAGTCCCAATTTTCAACCTCTGCTTTGGGAACCGGAATATGATTTAGTTCATTCCAGATTAAAGCTGCAGCGCCGAGAACAGCGGCATTTCCTTCGGTTAAAGCTGAAGGAATAATTTTTACTTTATTCTTAAAGATGTTGAGCATATTTTCTTCCATATATTTTTTAACCGGAGTAAATATATATTCTCCTGCCGATGCTAATCCGCCAAATAGAATAATTGCTTCCGGACTTGTATAGGCAACAGCATCAGCGAGGGTTTTACCGAGAATTTGTCCCGTATAATCGAATGTCGTCAATGCAATCGAATCACCATCAACTGCTGCCTCATAAATAGCTTTGGATGTTAAATCGTTAAAAGAAATATTTCGCAGACTACTATGTGATGATTTATTTGCAAGCAGTTCAAATACCGTGCGGCGAATTCCCGTTGCAGAAGCATAAGTTTCCAAACAGCCCTTACGACCGCAGCCACACTCTCTTCCATTCGGTACAACACAAACATGACCTATTTCGCCGGCAAAACCGTCATGTCCATAAATTAATTTTCCGTTAGAAACTATACCACTGCCAAGTCCGGTCCCGAGAGTAATAACTATAAAATCATTCATTCCCTTAGCAGCACCGAACTGCATTTCACCAATAGCTGCGGCGTTCGCATCGTTTGTTATTGCAACAGGTACTTGAAAATACTTCTTAACAATATCGATTACATTAACCGTCCCCCAATTTAAGTTAGGCGGCTGCTCAACGGTTCCTTTATAATAATTAGCATTTGGTGCACCAATCCCGATACCTGCAATTTCTGCGAGTTCGGGATTTTTTGTCATAGTCTCTTTAACTTTGAAAAAAAGTCGATCAAATAAATTCTCGGCAGGCTCGTTTGAATTCGTAGGAATTACCCCCTCATTAACACATTTCCCGTTTGCATCTACAAAACCGTAAACAGTATTTGTACCACCTATATCAATTCCAAGCACTAATTCTTCATTTGACATTCAATTCCCCTTAAAACATTTTCTTGAACAATACTTATTTCGCATAAGAAGGAATGTGTCCTTTGAATCCGTAATAAGCAATATATAAATAGCACAAAACAGGAAGTATAAATGCATGATGAATCCCTATTTGATCAGCAATCGCCCCCTGCATCACAGGAACAATCGCTCCACCAACAATTGCCATGCAAAGAATTCCGGAGCCTTGTCCGGTATGTTTACCCAAACCATCAATTGCAAGAGTGAAAATTGTAGGGAACATAATTGAGTTAAACAATCCAACAGCCAGCACTGACCACATTGCAATGTTTCCATTTGTTAACATGGTTAACACAACAAGTGCGGCTGCCACAAATGCATTAAAACCGAGAACTGTTCCGGGTTTAATTTTTCTTTGAACTGCTGAACCAATAAACCTACCCACCATTGCTCCACCCCAATAGTATGAAACATACTTTCCGGCTTCGGCTTCGGCTAAACCGGCGATATCAACATGTCCCAAATAATTAACCAAAAAACTTCCAATAGAAACTTCCGCTCCCACATATACAAATATTCCAACGGCTCCCATTACAAGATGTTTATATCCCCATGCACTTTTATGTTTGGTATCATAACTAACTCCATTTCCATCTGAAGAAGTTACTGAAGCTGCTTCAATTTTGGGGAGTTTGATGAAAGCGAAGATTGCTGCTATTATAAATAATACTGCGGCTAATCCAAGATAAGGAGTTTGAACTGCAGCCGCTTCTGCTAATTTGTAAACTTCGACATTTGCTTGAGACATGTTAGCAAGGTCCTCGGTGGTTTTTACCGCGACTGATAAAATCAGCAATGAACCAAAATAAGGGGCAATTGTGGTTCCAAGTGAATTAAATGCTTGCGTTAAGTTTAATCTGGAAGAAGCGGTTTCTGATTTTCCCAAAATGGCGACGTAAGGATTTGCTGCGACTTGTAATAACGTAATACCGGCGGCTAAAACAAATAACGCTAATAAAAATATTGGATAAGAGCGCATTCCGGCGGCAGGATAAAAAATTAATGTTCCAATACCTGCCGTAACTAATCCGACTACTATTCCCCTTTGATAACCGATTTTCTCAACTATTTTCCCCGATGGAAGAGATACAATGAAATAAGCAGTAAAAAAACTAAATTGAATTAACATCGCCTGGGTATAATTCAAATCAAACACTGCTTTTAGGTGAGGAATAAGAATATCATTCAAGCATGTCAAAAATCCCCAAATAAAAAATAGTGATGTTAAAATTGTTAAAGGAAAATTATAATTTTGAGATCCGTTGCCGGATGTTGAACGGGTGGATGTTACGGGTGCCGACGCAGCCATTTGTTTGCTCCTGGATTAAATTTCATCTTAAATAGAATTTTGATAAATCTTGCTATTTCATAAAACGCTTAAAAAACAATAAAATAAAACAATTATTATGCCGACCAATTTAAACCGATTAATTGAGTGAATATTGACAGGAACTACTTTACTATTCGGTTTACTTATTAAACTAATAAGGAATAATTATTAATTTGATAAGGGGATTCGAGGCTGCTAACCATAAACATACATTCCGAATAAATACACAACTATGACCGATTATATACTATCTAAAATCACGGCATTATACTTGTTTTATAAATTTCCATAATCCATTTTTAAAATGTAAAAATGATAAAGTTAAAGCAAATGAAAATAATTAGATTCCGCAATAAACAACTTCACTGTAACGATGGGTTATTTTAAAGATGAAAATTGAAAAACTTTCATATATAATTATTGCCGCTTTGTTAACAACTGTCTTTGTTCTGGTAACATATCTTTTTTCTCCGTTCAGTTGGGATAAGGGGGAAATTGTTAAAGTTACTAAAATCTATTATGTCGATAATATTTCTGATGCCCATAGAAAAGTAATCGGTTTATTCAATAAAAAATATGAGGGGCACATACAAGTTGAAGCCATAAATCTTCCATTTGAAAAGTTCAGTACAAACGAGCGAAAAGAATTGCTCGCCCGATTTTTAAGAACTAAAAGTGAAAGAATAGATGTTTTTGCTGTTGATCAAATATGGGTTCCGCGCTTTGCAAAATGGGCAGTCCCGGTTGACTATTATCTTCGTCCAAGTACGAAAAAAGATTTTCTTTCATTTGCTGTACAATCTTGTACTTTTAAAGATACTCTAATAGCAGTTCCGTTTTATATTGATATTGCTTTGATGTATTATAGAAAAGATTTACTTAAACAGCTCCCCGAATACTCTTCACTACAAAAAAAATTAAAGGAATCTATTGAGTGGAATGAGTTTATTAAATTGTGTCAGCACAATTCTCTTAGCAATCATCCTCCATTTATTTTTCAAGGAGACGATTATGAAGGATTGATTTGCATATTTACCGAAATACTTCACGGACTAAATTCATCACTACTCTCTGGCGACAAAATCGAAATTAACACAACAGAAGTTGCCCGTGCTATTCAGTTTTTGGTTGACATAGTCCACAAATATAAAATTTCACCGGAAGTGGTTCTTCGCTTCAAAGAAACAGAAAGCTATAATTATTTTGTTGAGAATAACGGACTATTTTTAAGAGGCTGGCCCGGGATGCAAAAAGATTTCAAAGATAATATAGAATTGCATAATAAAATTGAACCTGTTCCCGTTCCACATTTTGCAGGAAGAAAACCGTCATCGGTTTACGGTGGTTGGAATTTGATGGTTTCCCGATATTCATCGCGCCAGGCAGAGTCATTTATGTTTGTTAATTTTCTTTTAACTGATGAAGTACAAAAATTAATGTATGAAGAAGGAACATATCTTCCTATA
>Ga0351879_1049_pt1 | contig 27433 bp, 20 predicted proteins | sample BONcelFGM3001D15_FD_206782 | JGI IMG/M metagenome (GOLD analysis project Ga0351879, IMG submission 206782) | Enriched cells from coal bed in the Powder River Basin, Montana, United States - BONCAT cells FGM rep3 HSBNCT.FGM.300.1.D15 ... | reverse complement strand
CAAACTATTTGTGAAAAACTTTCGAAAGAAAAAGATTCCAAATGTTATGTTAGCGATATTGTGTTAACAAATTATCAAAGTAGAGATGAGACCAAAATATTTTTTATTATAAGTCCGTGGAATCAAAATGCAAACAGAAAATCATCTTATGCTAATGAGTTTATCGTTTATATAATAAATTTCGATTTACTTATTGAACGGTTTGTGAAACCACTAAAATTGTCGAATAATGATTTCGTTTGGATTTTAGACAACCAGGGAAGACTGATTTATCATCCTCATCATGAAGAAATGTTATTCAATTCAATTTATGATAAAGACACAGAATGTTTATCATGTCATGTTTCTTTTGATGTACAAAAAAAGATGGTTGAATCTACCGGAGGTTTTTATGGTGAATATCATGTATTAGGAGATGAACCTACGAAAATATTTGCGTACGTCCCCATCAATGTTGGGGCACAAAAATGGCTGTTGGCTATCTCAACATTTTTACCCGATGTAACCTCACGTTTGAAAGATAAATTTATTCTCTTCTTCCTGTTAGGAATTGTAATCTTGATTACATTCTGGTTTTTTGTGATTATAATTTATTACCTTAACATTAAAAGAATAAGAGCAGAAGAATCAAACCGAAATTTGATAAAAATACAGGAATATCAGGAACAGCTAAATCATACATCACGGCTTGCTTCAATAGGGGAGCTTGTGGATACTGTTGCCCATGAGGTTAATACACCGGCGGGTATAATCTCAGCACATGTTGATTCAATATTACTCTTCCCAAATAAACAGATAGATATAAAACAAGAATTGGAATTAGTAAAAAGACAAATCAAAAGAATTAGTGAATATACCGGGAGTCTGCTTAGTTTTTCTAAAAGAATTGCATCAAACCCTGAAAAACTTGATATTAAAAGTATTATAAATGAATGCTTATTCCTTTTAAACCATAGGTTTAAAGAAAAAGGAATTATTGTAACTAAAAAATTTGGGGATAACAATTTCTTTATTCTGGCGGATAAGAGACAGATTGAACAGGCATTTATTAACATACTTAATAATGCAATTGATGCGGTAAATTATGGTGGCAATATAACTGTCACAATTGAAGATTATGAAGACGAGATAATTGATACTGGTGAAACCAATATGAGAAATTTTGTTGAGATAAAATTCACTGATGACGGTATCGGAATCAAAACCGATGATAAAGAAAAAATATTTGATCCGTTTTTTTCTACCAAGCTGAAAAATGGAACCGGCTTAGGGTTGTCAATCACAAAAACAATAATTCAAAAGCATGATGGTTTTATTGGAGTTTCAAGTGAACCTGGAAAAGGAACTACATTTACAGTTATTATACCAAAGAAAAGTAATCTTAAATGAACAACAAACCGAAAATTTTGATAATTGATGATGAGCCGGATATGTTAAGTGCTTGCTCTATGATTCTGACAGCATTGGAACTTAATCCATTTCCATTTTCAGACTGTGATAAAGCAATAAAATCTTTTGGTGAAGAAGAATATGATTTAATAATTTGTGATCTCCTTATGCCTAAACATGACGGGATGAAGATTTTAGAGATAAGTAAAAAATTAGCTCCCCATACTCCAATAATAATATTTACCGCATACGGCACCATTGATAGAGCGGTAGCCGCAATGAAAGCAGGCGCATTTGATTTTATCCAAAAACCTTTTGATACTGAATTACTCCAAATTGTGATTGCAAAAGGTTTGCGTCAGCGTGAACTTTATAAAGAAAGATTTAATCTGCTAAAACAACTTGAGGATAAATATCACTTTGATAATATCATCGGAAAGAGTGAGCAGATGCAAAAAATTTTTGAGATGATTGAAAATATTGCCGGAACCGATGTCAACGTGTTAATTACCGGTGAAAGCGGTACAGGAAAAGAATTAATTGCACGAAGCATTCACGCAAGAAGTAAAAGAAAAACCAAACCATTTGTGCCGGTTAATTGTGGAGCATTTCCTGAGAATCTTTTTGAAGCAGAAATGTTTGGTTATGAAAAGGGGGCATTTACCGGAGCTGTAGGAAGAAAAATCGGCTTGCTTGAGTATGCAAATAGCGGAACGTTTTTCCTTGATGAAGTATGTGAATTACCTTTAAATCTGCAAATTAAATTATTACGAACACTGCAAGATCATCAACTTCGTAGAGTTGGTGGAAATGATTTAATACAAGCGAATATTAGAATTATTTCAGCTACAAATAGAAATGTATTAGAAGCAATCGAAAATGAAACTTTGAGGAAAGACTTTTTCTATAGGATTAATGTTCTCAATATTCAAATCCCACCGTTAAGAGAAAGGAAAGATGATATTCAATTACTTGCAGAGCATTTTCTGCAAAAAATATTAAAATCAATTAATAAAGAGATAAAAGGTTTTTCTGATGAAGTCATCTCGGTTTTTGAAAATTATCAGTGGAATGGGAATGTTCGTGAGTTGGAGAACGTTGTTGAACGAGCAATTGTAATCGCAAAAAATGAATGGATTACCCTTGATGAACTCCCATCAAATATGCTCGAAAATTTTAAGGGGAGTCATAATCTTAAACAATCATCTTTATCACAATTAAAACAAATTGCAACAGAAGAAGTAGAAATAAAATTTTTACAAAATTCACTTCAGAAAAATAATGGTAATATTACTAAGGTTGCAGAGGAAGCCGGTATTAGCAGAAGGCAAATTCATAGATTAATACATCTCTATAACCTGGATCCAAATAAGTATAGGAAGGGGAATGATGAATAATTCTTTTAAATAAAGTGTGACATCTGACTGCAATTATAGTGACACTCACTTCCCACTTCTTCTCTAATTTCTTTTCTTAATAATTCTTAATTCTTCAATGAAAATATAATATCATTCAGTATCGATTGTTTTATGAACTTTTTTCATTTGCCTATTCAACCCTCATAAGTTTTTTGATAATGGTATGATTTGTGAAACAACCATAAGAAACATTAAAAAAAATCATGACCGGTATAATCTTTAGTCAAAATAGTAAGACAATAGACCTCTGTTTCAATGTGTGTTCAGAATTGGGGATAGGATTGTTGAAAATTAAAGATTTCCCAACATTATTAATCGAAATACAAAATGATAAAGCAAATCTATTAATAATTGACTGTGAGAGTGGTAATGATTGTCTGAAATGGATTAGAATTATTAAGAAAATCAATTATCATTTACCTGTTATTGTTATTTGTGATAATCCGGAAAACATTGACGGAGGCAGATTTTACGAAGAGGGAGTTTTTAATATTTCGCAAAGACCTTTATCAGAAGAATTATTCAAAGAGATAATCGAAGCTTCAATCAAAAATAAATTAAATAAAAACAACTAAATATAAAGTGCAAAACATGGCAACAGAAATTCAAAAAGAAAAAGTGCAACCGAGAAGGGATTTTCTTAAATATCTTCTCTCAACATTCACTGCAGGATTTGGTCTTATTGTGCTCTACCCGGTTTTTTCTTTTATGAAACCCCCTAAGCAAAGAGAAGTTGAAGTTTCAAGTGTAAAAATCGGAAATGTAGATGAGATAGAAATTGGCAGCTCAAAGATTATAAGATTTGGGAACAAACCTGTAATTGTTATTCGAAATGGTAAAGAAGATTTCAGCGCATTTTCAGCAACTTGTACACACCTTGATTGTACTGTTCAATATAAAAAAGATGAATCTGTTATTTGGTGCGCATGCCATAACGGTAAATATGATTTAACAGGAAGAAATATTTCTGGACCGCCGCCACGTCCTTTAGAAAAATTTAAAGCAGATGTCAAGAATAATGAAATAATAATATCTAAATTAGTTTAACTCCGGATTGAAATATGAAAAAATTTTTTACTAATCTTTATAATTGGGTTGATGAAAGAGTAGACCTTTCGGACATCGTAAAATTCATGAGCAAAAAATATGTCCCGGTACACAGCCATTCTATTTGGTACTATTTCGGGGGTGTAAGTTTATTCTTTTTTATAATTCAAGTAGTTACAGGAATTCTTCTCTTATTCTATTATAAAGGTAGTGCTGATTTGGCTTATGAAAGCATTCACTTTATTATGTCTAAAGTTGAATTCGGTTGGCTTATTCGATCAATTCACACATGGTCAGCAAATCTTTTTGTGTTAGCTGCATTCATCCACATGTTTAGTGTTTATTTTGAAAAAGCTTATAGAAAACCGCGTGAAATAACCTGGGTAACCGGAATGTTAATGTTCTTTCTTGCACTCGGTTTTGGTTTTAGCGGTTACTTACTTCCCTGGAATGAATTAGCCTTCTTTGCAACAAAAGTGGGAACAGATATTACTGCTGCTGTTCCGATTATCGGTGAACCGTTAAAGATATTTCTAAGAGGAGGAGAAGATGTTACCGGTGCAACTCTTTCACGCTTTTTTGGATTTCATGTAGCACTATTACCCGGAATTTTTACAGTACTCTTATTTGTTCATCTGCTCCTTGTTCAGAGGCAGGGGATGAGTGAGCCGTTAAATGAAAAAATAAAAAAGACGATGCCCTTTTTCCCGAATTTCTTTTTAAGAGATTTACTTCTATGGCTTGTTGTGCTGAATATATTGGCGATTCTCGCAGTATTTTTTCCGGCAGAACTTGGTATCAAAGCCGATCCTTTAGCCCCTGCGCCGGCAGGTATTAAACCGGAATGGTATTTCCTTTTCATGTTTCAAACGTTAAAATATATTCCCGGACATGTACTCTTCATTGAAGGAGAAATATTAGGTATTCTATTATTTGGGTTAGCCGGAGTGTTATGGGTTTTGGTTCCATTTTGGGATAAAAAATCAACACAAGGAAGGGAGAATAAATTAATTAATTACATTGGGATTTTTGCAGTGATGTTTATTATTGTTATGACAATTGTAGGATGGCTCTTATGAAAAATAATTTTCAACCTAAATGTATTTTTATCGTTTTGTTTCTGTTATACTCTCAATCGATTAACGCTAAAGAAGATGAATGTTTTAGTTGTCATTCAGGGCTTGACGATTCCCCTTCAAAACTATTTAAAAATGATATTCATCAAAGAGTAGGGCTATTTTGCAGTTCATGTCACGGTGGAGACAATTCATCCGATGATATGGAAATTTCGATGAATAAACAGAAGGGTTTTATTGGTGTACCTTCACAAAATAAGATTTCGGAAATTTGTGCTAATTGCCACTCCAATGTTGAAACGATGAAAAAGTACAGTTCGGCTATTTCTACCGGACAGTTTGATGAGTTGAAAAAAAGTGTTCACGGAGCAATTGCTGTTGATGGCAAGGGAATGATTGTTCAATGTACCACTTGTCATAATGCTCATGGAATTAGAAAGGTTACTGATTCTAATTCTCCTATATATCCCACAAATATTCCTGCAACATGTAATAAATGTCATGGGGATATTAATTATATGCGAAAATATAATCCGGGTATGTCTGTTGATCAACTTGCTAAATATAGAGAAAGCGTACATGGAAAGTTAAATTTAAAGGGGAATCGGAAAGTAGCTCAATGCGCTAGTTGTCATGGCTCGCATAATATTTTCACTTCAAAAGATGTAAGGTCAAAAGTATATCCTGTCAATATTCCGGAAACATGCAGTGAATGTCATAGTAATAAAGAATATATGAAAGAATTCAATATTCCAACGGATCAATTTGAAAAATATAAAAAGAGTGTACATGGAATTGCGCTTTTCGAAAAGAAGGATATTTCTGCTCCGGTTTGTAATAGCTGTCACGGCAACCACGCTGCAACACCTCCCGGAATTTCTTCAATTTCAAAAATATGTGGAACATGCCATGCGTTAAATGCGGAACTGTTTGGGAATAGCCCTCACAAAAAAGTTTTCGATGAAAATAATTATCCAGAATGTGAAACGTGTCATGGCAATCATTTAATATTAGTTGCAAGAGATCAATTACTCGGAGTTAAAGATGGAGCTGTATGCGCAAAATGTCATACGGAGGAGAAAAATCCTAAGGGTTATAAAGCAGCAATTAAAATGCGAACATTAATTGATAGTCTTGTGGTTTTAGATTCTTTGTCCAGAATGCAAGTCCACATTGCTGAGCAAAAAGGAATGGAAGTTGAAGAAGCGAAATTCAAATTAAGAGAAGTACATCAAGCTGAACTGGAGGCGCGAACTGTTGTACATGCCTTCGATGCTGAAAAATTTGATGAAGTAATTAAAAAGGGAGTCAACGCATCAAATGAGGTCATTAAAGAAGCTAATGCCCAAATCGACGAATATTATTTCCGCCGATACGGACTGATAGTGGCTGTTCTAATAATTTCGTTTTTAGCATTACTCTTGTACCTTCGAATTAAGAGAATAGAAGCAAAACAGAATTTATCATAGCGTATTAATAAGAGGTTCTTATGAATAAATTGAACCGGGATATAACTCTTTCAGAACTTGCGGAAATAGTTTCGGGAATTGAGTCAAGACTTTCTAAAGTCGAAAGTAGACTTATTCCTACCGGCTATAACCAACCTGAAGAAGAGGAGAAGGACATCATTCCAGTGGTTCAGGAAACTGAAGATGAAATAGAATTCAGAATAGGAGAACTGTGGTTTGCAAAAATCGGTATAGTCGCTTTCTTATTTTCTGTTTTCTTCTTACTGATACTCAGAATAGATAACCTTCCACAAGGGATACTAATATTTGCTGGTTATTTTATTGCATTAACGATGATTTTAATCTCCTATTTGAAGAATGAGAAATTAGGAAATCTTGCCAATTATCTATTTGGTGGCGGTTTTATATTACTTTATTTTTCAACCTTAAGGTTACATTTCTTCGGTGCGGAACCGTTGATAGAAAGCTCTGTAATCTCAACTATTGCATTATATATTATATGTATTTGCATGATAGCCGCATCGGTATTGAGAGAATCTCCCTATTTAACAGCAATGAGTTTTACCCTTGTTGTCACGAGTGCCATAATATCCGATTTTGCAATCATTTTTTTTGGCTCACTTTTAATAGTCAGTATATTATCTGTCTACTTAAGTAACCGTTACGAATGGGATGGATTATTAATCTATTCAATTCCACTTACTTTAGTCGCTCACCTAATGTGGTTTTTAGGGAATCCAATACTAAACGGAACCATAAATATTATTTTGGATTATCAACTAACTGCTTTATTTATTCCGCTGTATGTAGGTATAAATGGCTTTGGGCGGGTAAAAAATTTTATTACTGAATTAGAAGAACCCGGTTTAATAATAAAGACAATTCTAAATTCTGCACTAACTTATATGCTCTTCTTATTCATTACCTTAAAGTTGGAAAACGGAATCAATTCACTTTTCAGTTTTGGAATAGCATTGCTGTTCATTTCGCTTGCAGCATTTTATTGGCGTAAACAAAACAGTCGTATAATTACTTTTATCTATTCGATGGTTGCATACGGGGCTTTAAGCACAGCAATAGTGCTTTATTTCGAAAGTCCTAATTATTATTTCTGGTTATGCTGGCAGAGTGTAGTAGTAGTTTCCACAGCTTTATGGTTCAGATCTAAGTTTATTGTGGTTGCAAACTTCTTCATATTTTTTATAATAGTGGTTGCGAGTTTCGGCAGCGGTAATGGTTATGAAACAGCAAGTTTAAACTTTGGAATTGTTGCGCTTATCAGCGCAAGGGTTATGAATTGGCAAAAGGATAGACTTGAACTTGAGTCAGAGAAACTTCGTAACTCCTATTTAATAATCGCATTACTTACCATCCCTTATGTTCTCTATAATATTTTACCCGATTATCTTGTAGGGATTTCATGGATTTTCTTATCATTATCCTACTATATTATAGGTAAAATTCTCAATATCAAAAAATATAGATTAATGGCTTCAGCTACGTTATTCATGTCTCTCATTTATATTTTCATATTTGGATTAACAAGCGGGGATACCGGTTACAAAATTATTTCCTTCTTGCTTGTGAGTATTGCGTTGATATTAATTTCAATTGTTTATTCCAGGGTAAAAGCAAAGGAGAAACAAAGCTAAATTTTTTGCGAAGTAAGCATGGAGCACAAAGACGAGTAAATTTGAATTAGTTATTACAATATTATTCGCTTTGTGCTTCTTTATTTTGAAGTAAATATCACCAATGAAAAGAATTCAAATTAAAAGCATACCTTTACAATACCTTTCGTGACTTTAAGATCGCTCTTGACCAATTCAAAAGCACCACTGAAATTCCTGGAGAGAAATTGTTTTTACTGACTTCAAATGATGCTTTGGGGGAAAGTGAAAACCACCCCGATAAATTGATTTTTGATTCAAAAAAAGATAACTTTACCCTCTTAATTTTTATATATGAATACTAATAATATCCGTTACATTTTATCAGAAATTGAAAAAGTAACAACTGCTTGCGGCAGATCATTTAGTGAAGTTGAATTAATTGCTGTCTCCAAAACTTTTGGAGTTCCGGATATTAAATTTGCAATTGAAGCAGGATTAATCAATTTCGGTGAGAATAAAGCTCAAGAGTTAGTTGTTAAAGCAAAAGAACTTGACAGTAAAAGTATTTCATGGCATTTTATCGGACATCTTCAATCAAATAAAGTTAAGTACGTTGTTCCGGTTGCCGAGTTTATTCATTCGGTTGATTCGCTAAAGATTGCAATTGAGATAGAAAAACATTCTGCATTACTTTTGAAAAAACAAAAAGTTCTTTTGGAAATAAAAACAGCTCCCAAAGAGAATAAATTCGGTTTAACTGATGAGAATGAAATATTTGGAATTATTAAATATATTTCAAATTCACCCTCGCTTGATTTTCAAGGGTTGATGACGATTGCTCCTTTTGTTGATGATGAATCTGAAATTCGGAAAAGTTTTGTAAGATTAAGAAGTTTAAAAGAAGAAATTCAAAACCTGGGTTATTTTTGCAAACATCTTTCGATGGGGATGACAAGCGATTTTCATATCGCCATTGAAGAAGGTGCTACTATGGTTAGAATCGGTTCTGCTATTTTTGGCGATAGAATTTACAATTAATTGGAATTATTTTGAGAATAACACCGCTAAATATTAAGAAACAGGAATTCAAAAAATCTCTTCGTGGATTTGACACAGAAGAAGTTTTAGCTTTTCTGGAAAAAATTGCCGATGAATTCGAAACTATTCAGTCAGAAAATGAAACCCTCAAACGTTCACTCGATGAGGCGACTACCCAATTGACTGAATTCAGAAGGATTGAAAAAAATCTTCAAGATACATTGATAAAGGCTCAGGAAAATTCTTCGAAGTCAATTGAATCTGCAAAAAAACAGACAAATCTAATGATGAAAGAAGCAGAATTAAAAGCCGCTCAGATTCTTGAAAAATCTAAAGAAGGGGCTGATGAAATTCGTAATTCTATTATCAAACTGAGAGAAGAACGTGATTTAATTATAGCCCGACTTAAAGCCATTGTTTCAACACAATCACAACTTCTCGAAATTAAAGTTGAAAAAGCAGATAACGAACCAAGACCAGCAGGAAAACAAGTCCAGCGTAAAAAAGTAGAAATTCAAATTGATGATATTATTGAGAAATTATTATGACAAATCTAACCGAAAAAATTGAAGAGACTCTTTCTTATATAAGAAAATTTACGCAAGAAAATTATCCGGTTGGAATTATTCTCGGAACGGGACTTGGCGGATTAGTTAACGAAATTAGTATCAAATATTCAATCGATTATGCTGACCTTCCACATTTCCAGTTATCAACTGTTGAATCACATCATGGTAAATTGATATTTGGTACAATTGGTGATAAAAATGTTGTAGCAATGCAGGGACGCTTTCATTTTTATGAAGGTTATTCAATGCAGCAGCTTACATATCCGGTTAGATTAATGAAATTCTTAGGTGTTGAAACATTGTTAGTTTCCAATGCATGTGGAGGAATGAATCCGGTTTATCGTCGCGGTGATATTATGTTGATGGTAGATCATATAAATCTACTTGGCGACAATCCGCTAATCGGAAAAAATGAAGATACTCTCGGTCCCCGTTTCCCCGATATGAGTGAACCATATAATCTTGAACTTGTTCAATTAGCAGAAGATATTGCTTTACAACATAGAATAAAAATTCATCGTGGAGTATATGTTGCTGTCCCTGGACCCAATCTTGAAACACGTGCGGAATATAGATTTCTTAGAACAATCGGTGCAGATGTCGTTGGGATGTCAACAGTTCCGGAAAATATTGTTGCTAATCACATGGGAATCCGAGTTCTTGGTTTCAGTATTATTACAGATGAATGTTTTCCAGACTCATTAAAACCAGTAAGCATCGAAGATGTCTTATCAGCTGCAATGGAAGCGGAGCCCAAAATGACTTTAATAATGAAAGATGTTATTAAGAGGTTATGATGTCAACAAATAAATACGTTACATACTCTTTTCCGATATTATTATCGGTTATGATATTTATCTCTAATTTTCTTGAAACAAGTATTTTTAGTGTTGGAGAAAATAATTTTGCAGTATGGTTCGTAATCTCATTCTTAGCCTTTGGATTCGGTTGGTTGATGAGTAAATATTTTGAGTGGAACATCGGAATTAACGTAATTCTTTCACTTACTGTTGCAACAACAATATTAACAATATTGGTTGTATCATTCTTCAAAGAGTATTTTTCCTCAAGTGAATTTTTAGTTGAAAATATCTTCTTATATTCGTTGCGCAATATCATTTTAGGTGCGACAGGCTATTTCGGTATGGCGGTTGCAGAAATTTATAAAATTAAAAAAGAATATGAAATTATTAAAGAGAAGTTACAAGTATATCAAGAGACGATAGGTTCATCAAAAAAAGAGGCTGAAATATTATTGAGAGAAGCTCAGGCGAAAGCACTTCAAATTATTACCGAAGCTGAATCATCTGCCAAAAATATGATATTAAAAAAAGAACGAATTGAGAGAGAATTAAGAGAATTCATTCAAATAGAAAAAGAGTTAATAAAAAAATACGAAGAATAATCCACTTCACATTTTGTCACTATATTTAGATAAATTATTATAGCTTATGTTCAAACAGTATCCTGAAAATATTCATTATCCGTCAGTAGAAGCAAAAATTTTAAAATTTTGGGAAGAGCAAAAAATATTTGAAAAGAGTATTTCTTCTCGAAGCGATGAAAAATCATTTACGTTCTACGAAGGACCACCAACGGCAAACGGAAAACCCGGTATACATCATGTAATGGCGCGTACATTAAAAGATATGGCTTGTCGGTACAAAACACTTAAAGGTTTTCAAGTACATAGAAAAGCCGGTTGGGACACTCATGGTCTTCCTGTGGAAATTGAAGTTGAGAAAGCTCTTGGTATAAAAAATAAAAGTGAAATTCCTCAATTCGGCGTTGAAAAATATAACAAAGCTTGTCGGGATTCCGTCTTTACTTATAAAGACCTCTGGGAAAAAATGACAACCCGTATGGGTTACTGGATAGATCTTGAAACTGCTTATGTTACATGTACCAATGATTATATTGAATCTGTCTGGTGGTCACTAAAAACTTTATTCGATAAAGGATTAATTTTTAAAGATTATAAAATTGTTCCGCAATGCCCCCGATCAGAAACAGTACTTTCTTCACATGAACTTGCTCTTGGTTATAAGATGACCAAAGATCCTTCTGTTTATATCCTTTTCAAATTGAAAGATGAAGATTCTTCTATTCTTGTTTGGACTACCACTCCCTGGACATTGATTTCAAACGTCGCTCTTGCTGTTGGTGCTGATGTCGATTATGTAAAAATTAAGCATAAAGAAAAAAATATTATCCTTGCAAAAGCACGACTCTCTGTTATTGACGGTGATTATGAAATTACTGATGAGTTCAAAGGAACAGCTTTAGAAGGAAAAGAATATGAACAATTAATGCCTTACGTTCCCGTTGATAAAAAAGCATTCTATGTTGTTGTGGGTGATTTTGTAAGTACCGGTGATGGTTCGGGAATTGTTCACATAGCTCCTGCATTTGGTGCTGATGATTACGAAATCTCGAAAAAATATGATCTGCCGATGCTGCAACCGGTAACACGTGGTGGTCTGTTTACTGAAGTTATTACTGATTTTGCAGGACAGTTTGTTAAAGATGCAGATGCCGGGATTATTCAAAAACTCCGTGCTGAAGGGAAACTTTATAGAAAAGAAACTATCGAACACTCGTATCCATTTAGCTGGCGATTTGATAATGTCCCGGTAATTTATTACGCCCGTGAATCATGGTTTATCCGTACAACTGCTTTAGCTGAACGTATGGTTGAGTTGAATAAAACTATCAATTGGTATCCACCGGAAGTCGGTTCAGGTAGATTTGGTAACTGGCTTGAAGATAATAAAGATTGGGCTTTATCACGTGATAGATTTTGGGCAACACCTCTTCCTATCTGGCTAAGTGAAGATGGTGAAATGATTGCTGTTGGTAGTGTTGAAGAATTAAAAGAAGGATTTATCGAAGAAAACGGGAAAAGGATTTCGGTTAGAGATATTGATAATATTGATCTTCATAAACCTTTTGTTGATAAAATTTATTTTGAGAAAAATGGTAAACTCTTTAAACGAACCCCTGAATTAATTGACGTTTGGTATGATTCCGGCGCAATGCCTTTTGCACAATATCATTATCCGTTTGAAAATAAAGAATGGTTCGAAAAGAATTTCCCATCTGATTTTATATCCGAAGGAATTGATCAAACGCGCGGTTGGTTTTATACACTTCATGCAATTGGTACTATGTTATTCGATAAAGTTGCGTATAAGAACGTTCTGGTAAATGATTTAATCCTTGATAAAAACGGACAGAAGATGTCCAAGTCAAAAGGAAATACGGTTGATCCGTTTATGCTTTTTGATAAATATGGCTCGGATGCAACTCGCTGGTATTTAGTATTTAATAGTCCGCCATGGCGTCCAACTCTTTTTGATGAGGATTCACTCGCTGAAACTCAGAGAAAGTTTTTCGGCACATTGATGAATACATATTCATTCTTTGCTCTGTATGCAAATATCGATGGATTCAAGTTCAAGGAAGCACTATTACCTTATGAAGAAAGACCAGAAATTGACAGATGGATAATATCCAAGCTTAATTCGGTTGTTTCTGAATTTGAAAGTTATATGGAATCGTATGATGTTACTAAAGCTGTGAGACTGGTTTCATCATTCGCAATTGATCAACTTTCAAATTGGTATGTCAGAAGAAGCCGCCGTCGTTTTTGGAAATCGGAAATGAATGTGCAAAAACTTTCTGCATATCAAACTTTATATGAATGTTTGAATACGATATCGAAATTAATTTCACCTTTTACTCCGTTTCTTGCTGAAGAGTTATATCAAAATTTAAACGATATTACAAAAAAAGAAGAGTTTGATTCAGTCCATCTTTCATATTTCCCTGAATTAACCTTTTCAGATAAATCTCTTGAAGTTAAAATGGAAATTGCTCAAAACGTAGTTTACATTACCAGAGCAATGAGAGCAAAACTTAATTTGAAAGTAAGACAACCGCTTAAAAAAATTATGGTTGTTGTTTCTGAAGATAAAAAAGTTGCACTAACTCAAATGCAAGAAGTTATTCTTGATGAATTAAATGTTAAAGAACTTGTTGTTCTTACAGATGATTCCGGAATTGTAAATAAATCGGCAAAACCAAACTTCAAGTCAATAGGACCAAAATTCGGAAAGATTGTAAATCCGGTAGCAAACGCAATTCGTTCTTTTGGAAAAGAAGAAATTAAATTATTGGAAAACGGAAATGAAGTTTCCTTAAATTTAAATGGAGCGGATGTACAAATATCGCTATCAGATGTGGAAATAGTAAGTTCTGAAATTACCGGTTGGTCGGTTGAGAGTCAGGATGGTGTAACGGTTGCACTTGATACCGAATTATCAGAAGAATTAATTTTGGAAGGATTAGCAAGAGAGTTCGTAAATCGAGTCCAAAATATGAGAAAAGATGCCGGATTTGAAGTTACCGACAGAATCCGTATAAATTTTTCTGCTGACTATACGCTTTTTAATGCAATCAATCAATTCAATGACTATATTGCGAACGAAACCTTAGCAGAATCTGTAGAAAGTATTGTTAGTGAAAAGAGTTTCTTCCAAGAATGGACAATCAACGAGTTTTATTGTAAAATTAGTATAGAAAAATTAATATCCTAAAGAGGAGACAATAGCATGGCTAAAAAAACAACTACCGCAAAAAAAGTTGCAACTAAAAAGGCAACTGCAAAAAAAGCACCTGCGAAAAAAGTTGCTTCGAAAACAAAGAATGTAAAAGTTGCCAAAGAAATGAAAAAAAATGCAGCTAAAATTGCGGCAAAACCAAAAGCTAAAAAAGCTGTAGTAAAATCAGCTAAAGTTGTAAAAAAGGCTACTGTTAAAGAAGCTCCTTCGAAACCTAAATTAATTAAGAAAACAGAAAAGAAAATGACTGATAAAAAGACGACAGAAAAAACTGTAAAGAAAGTAGCAAAGAAAAAAGTGGAAGTTGTTCCGGTACCTGAACCACCTAAAAAAGCAATTAAAATTAAAGGTTACAGTAAAAAAGACTTAGAGCATTTCAAAAAAATTATCTTAGATAAAAGAAATGAAATACTTGATCAATTACAAAATCTTCGTGATCAAATGATGGACCCTACAACCGGCGAATATATTAATGAAAATTCCCCTTACTCGCTTCACATGGCTGAGCAGGGAACCGATGCAATGGAAAGAGAAAAAACTTTTCTCTATGCACAGCGAGAAAATAAATTTCTCGGTTATTTAGAAGATGCATTGAAAAGAATTGAAGCCGGAACTTATGGAATTTGTGTAGAATGTATTGATGAACCTCAACATCTTTGCGATACATGTCCGCTAATTCCAAAGGCAAGACTTGAGGCGGTTCCTCATAGTCAATTATGTACACCAATTAAATTACGTCAAGAAAAGAAAAGATAGAATGTCCAATTCTGAAAGTTGAAACAACAGATAATGTTTTGAATCGGCTTTCATATTGGAGTTGTTCTTAGGAAAGTATATATAATTTGAAGGTTCTTTATTATACATTAATAATAGTAGTTTTAGATCAGCTCACCAAAATTTTCGTTAAAGGCTTTTCAATCCCTTTCATAAATATTAATTATGAAGGGATGTACCATGGACAGAGAATCCCGATTATCGGAGATTTTTTCCAATTTACTTTTGTCGAAAACCCCGGTATGGCTTTTGGAATCGACTTTGGTAACGATGTGAAAATATGGCTTTCTCTATTTTCAGTTTTTGCCAGCATAGGACTATTCTTTTATCTTCATCATGTTCGTCGTGAAAGTTTTAGTCTTCGATTCTCTTTAGCCTTAATACTCGGTGGTGCAATTGGCAACCTTATTGACAGAGTTTTTTATGGAATCTTTTATGACTATGCCCCGCTTTTTTACGGCAAAGTTGTTGACTTCTTAGATTTCGATTTTTTCAACTTTGAAATATTCGGAAGAAGTTACGATAGATGGCCTATTTTCAATATTGCTGATATGGCGGTATCGATTGGAGTACTTGTTCTGCTTATTTTTTATAGACAACACCAATCAGATATTAGTGATGAGAAAAATCTTATTACAGATAATAACATTATAGATAATCCGGAATCTGAAAACAGATCGGATATTTCACTTAAAACCGAGAATCCCACGGAAGGTAACGAACAAAAAGACAATGGCAAACCTGATAACGGAGAAGAAGTTCAGGCTTGATGTTCCTGAAGGTCAAAAGAAGGAACGAATCGATGTTCACCTTACTCACAAACTTGAAAACGCAACTCGAAATCGAATTCAAAACTTAATTGATGCCGGGTTAGTCCTTGTTAATAATAAAGTTGTAAAGCAAAACTATAAAGTAAATCCATTCGATATAATTGAAGTTACAATCCCTATTTCTCCACGACCAGAAGATATTGAACCGGAGAATATTCCGTTAAATATTGTTTTTGAAGATGACTATTTTATTGTCGTTAACAAAGCAGCGGGAATGGTTGCACACCCTGCCTACGCAAATTATACCGGAACTCTTGTAAATGCACTTTTACATCATACTTCAAAATTGAGTGAGACTAATGAATTATCACGTCCGGGGATTGTACATCGAATAGATAAAGATACGAGTGGATTACTTGTTGTTGCAAAAGATGAAGTTACACATGCGTTTTTAGCAAAGCAATTTGCTGCTCATTCTATTGAACGGGAATATTGGGCAATTGTTTGGGGTTTAATGAAAACCACCAAAGGCGAAATCAATAAAAATTTAATTCGAAGTAATACTGACCGTAAGAAATTTACCATTAGCGAAAAAGATGGGAAAACCGCTTTAACTTATTTTGAAGTAGTTGAAGAATTCGAATTTGCATCCCTTCTCAAATTAAATCTTAAAACAGGAAGAACTCACCAGATCAGAGTTCATCTATCAAGTATTAATCATCCTATTTTTGGTGATCCAACTTATGGAGGAAGAACATTAGTCTATGGTTCACAATTACCAAAAATGAAAAGTCGATTTGAAAACTTACTTCAACTGATGCCCCGTCAAGCTCTTCATGCACGGACACTCGGTTTTGTTCATCCCTCGACAAAAGAATTTGTAAGGTTTACAACAGAGTTACCTCAAGACTTTATTACACTTCTTGATGAGCTAAAGAAATAACCCGATAAAATACTTCAATAAACCCGTTAGAATCATTATTTTTGTTAATCAAAAACAGAGCGGAAAATATGTTCAATATTTATAATACACTTACAAGAAAAAAAGAAGAATTTGTTTCGATCGAAAAAAACAAAGTTAAAATGTATGTCTGCGGACCAACAGTATATGATTACTTTCACTTAGGGAATGCGCGCTCATTTATTATGTCCGATATCATCAGACGTTACCTTGAATATAAAGGTTATGATGTAACTTTCGTTATGAATTTAACTGATGTAGATGATAAGATAATAAAAAAAGCTAATACCGAAGAGAAATCACCGCAGGATATTGCTGAGATATATAGCAAAGCTTTTTTCGAAGATATCGATAAACTCCGTATTAAACGGGCTACTGTTAACCCGAAGGCTACAGAACATATTGAGGAAATCGTTTCACTTGTTTCTGATTTGGAACAAAAAGGATTTGCCTACAATGTTGAGGGAGATGTGTTTTATGATGTTTCAAAGTTTAAAGGATATGGGAAACTCAGCGGAAAAAATATTGCAGATCTTGAATCGGGTGCGCGAGTTGAAATAAATGAATCCAAAAAAAGTCCGCTTGATTTTTCATTATGGAAAAAAGCAAAACCTGATGAACCGTCCTGGCAAAGTCCTTGGGGTAACGGACGACCCGGCTGGCATATCGAATGCTCGGCAATGAGCTGCAAACATCTCGGAGAGTCTTTTGATATTCATGCCGGTGGAAATGATTTAATATTTCCTCATCACGAAAATGAAATTGCACAAAGTGAAGCTGCAACAGGAAAACAATTTGCGAAGTATTGGATGCACTTTGGTTTCTTGAATATTGATAATGAAAAAATGTCAAAGTCACTGGGTAATTTTTTTACAACTCGTGAAGTACTAAAAGTCTATTCCGCAGGAGTTATAAGACTTTTTTTCTCACAGACACATTATGCGGGACCTCTTAACTATTCCGATTCACTTCTTGAAGCTTCAAAAAAAGGATTGGAGAAGATAGAGAATGTCGTCTATAGGCTTAATGAATTGTTAAAAAGTTCATCGTCAACAGATAATGTAAATTTCGATATTACCCCTTTTAATATTGCGTTTGAAGAAGCTATGGATGATGATTTTAATACTTCAAAAGCAACTGCTGTGATTTTTGATTTTGCAAAAGAAGTTAATCGCTTTCTTGATATAAATCCAAAGATTGGTGTTGAGACTATTGAAAAACTTCGACTATTTTTATCACGGACAGCACAGGATGTTCTAGGGATTATTGATCTTTCAACACAACCTGCAGTTCAATCAAATAAAACACTTGAAGATAAATTAATTCAACTATTAATTGAGTTGCGCATTCAGGCTAAAAAGGATAAAAATTTTTCACTCTCTGATAAAATTAGAGATGAACTGAAAGAACTCGGAATTACTCTTCAAGATTCTAAAGACGGAACAACCTATAAAGTTTCCGAAATCTTATAAGCAATAAAATGGGAATTGCAGCAAATTTTATTCTTCCTATTCAGATTGAAGAGGAAGAAGTTCCTTGTTATTTCCGATATAGTCAAAAAGCAAAACATCTTCAACTCAGAATTACAAGACATCGAAAATTGGAAGTAGTTATTCCTCTTGGAGTAAAATCTATTGATGCGGAAAGGTTTTTTAACTCGCGACTAAGTTGGGTAAAAGATCGATATTCTAAATTAAAAGAGCATCAAGAAAAACCTTTACTCTTCGGAAATGAACTTGAAATTATTCATTCCAAAACTGAATCCGAAAAGGTTCATAATTTTAGATATTCTGGGGATTTAAAACTTTACATAACCAGTCCGAAACGTTCAAAAACTGACCAACTAAAACTGTATGAATGGTATATCCATAAATATGCTAAAGTTTTTTTACCAAAACGATTACAAGAGTTAGCAAAAGAATTCGGATTTAGTTTTAATAGAGTAACTGTTCGTAATCAGGCTACTAAATGGGGAAGTTGTTCCAGCAAGAAAAATATTAATCTCAATTACAAGTTGATAAAACTGCCGGAAAGATTGATCGATTATATAATAATTCACGAACTTTGTCATCTCATACACCTCAATCATTCGAGGAAATATTGGAATGAAGTGGCAAAAATTATTCCGGACTATAAGAAATTGGAAAGAGAACTCAAAAAATTCAAACTGTGAAAAAAGATAGGTTTGACTTGCATGATTAAAAAAGTTATATTTGTCATCTAAAATTAAAATATATCGCGGGGTGGAGCAATTGGTAGCTCGTCGGGCTCATAACCCGAAGGTTGTAGGTTCAAGTCCTGCCCCCGCTACAAGAAAAAACCGGTTATTACGACCGGTTTTTTTATATTTAAACAGAGATTTAAAGCATTAGCAAAATTGTAGGTTCAATTCGCCTGCGGCGAACAGCATGACACAACATTACGCACGGAGCACCAAGAAAACAAAAAAGAATTAAGCTCCGGAGGAGCGGCACTATTGTAGCATCAATAAAGCAAAAAAAAACAATTAAGCTCCATAGGAGCGACATTTCAGTAGAATTAATTGGAGTGATATTTTCTATAACTACAATAAAATATCACCCCTAGCGGGGTTTTGTGTTTTATTGGCGGTTGCGTAGTTACAAAAATATCACCCCTAAAGGGGTTTTATGTTTTATGGATGTTGAGCATACGCAAAAATGCTACCTCAATTACGGTTGCTGAATCTTTGTAAAGAGAATAAAAATTAAAACCAGCTCCATAGGAGCGATACTTTTGTAGCATAAATAAAGCAAAAAAATAATCAAGCTCCATAGGAGCGACATTTTTGTAGTATAAATATTCCTCTTGTTTCATTGAGAGATACTGATATTCATCAGTATGACAAGTTTTGTCATTATGACGAAGGTCAAAATCTGAAAACAATCGGGTGTAGCTTGAAATAATTCGCAGTGGTTGAATGAAATTCCAAAAGAAAATAGCTTAAAAAAACCAGGGTGGTAAACGATCGATATACACTTTTGTAAATCTTCGTTAATTGTTTTTTTTACTATCGGAGAAAATAAAACCCCTGCCACTTTGCAGCGGTACGGGTATATGATAAGTTAAATAGAAATGTTTTACTTAAGAAGTACCATTTTCTTTGAACCGATAAAATCACCAGCTTCTATTTTGTAAATATAGACTCCACTTGATAATTCTGATGCATCAAAGATTGTCTGGTAACTCCCCGCTGACTGAATTTCATTCACGAGGGTAATAACTTCATTACCAAGTATATCATAAACTCTGAGTAGAACTCGACTCTGTTTTGGAATCTCATATTTTATTTTTGTTGAAGGGTTGAAAGGATTAGGAAAACAATTTTCAAGTGCGAATGTTTCAGGAAGATTTATATCAACTTCAATCGTATTTGAGTATTCAAACGTCCCATCAAAATCTATTTGCTTTAATCTGTACTGATATTTTCCGGCAGAAAGATTTTCATCAACAAAAGAATAAGTTTTTGGCTCTGTTGTTGTACCGTTTCCATTAATAAATCCAATCCTCTCCCAATCATTAAATATCTCACTCTTTATTTCTTTTAATCTCTCTATTTCAAATCCCAGGTTATTTGTCTCCGTTGCTGTTTGCCAGTTAAGGTTTAAATTGTTTCCGATAGTTAATGAAGTGAATGAAGTGAGTTCAACCGGGGTACCGCCGTTAATAGTGTGTAGTATTATTCCATTAGATTTCACAACCCATCCGAATTCAGAATTCATAAAATAAAGTCTGTCTAAGTTATTACTTGTATCGGAATACTGTTCTTCCCAGCTTAATCCATTATTCGTTGTATGAAATATTTTGCTGCTTGTATTATACCATCCATAATTTACATCGGTAAACCAAAAATCTACAATAGAAGATATTTTCAATTCCCACGAATTACCACCGTCAGATGTGAAGTAAAGATTATTACTTTGATAAGTACTAAGCCATCCAACAGATTCATTTAGAAATTTTATTTTGGCGATCCAAGCACCAACATTTCCTGACATTGGAGTCCAGGTTGATCCGGCGTCTGTGGTTTTATATAAAGAATTTCCTCCGCACCAACCAACCGTATCATTTAAAAAAGATAAAGCATGAACACTGAGACTTGGAGTATAAACTAATTCCCAGATAGCTCCACCATTAGTTGTTTTATAAATTTCTCCACCTCCGAAACCCGAACCACAGGCAATGCCATTTAATGTATCAAAGAAAATAATATCTTCTATATACCAATTTTGCGCCGGATATCGCACAACCCAGTTTTCACCTCCATTTGAAGTATAAAGTAAGTTACCCGAAATATGAGAAAACCACCCATGGTTTGCATCTAAAAAAAATATTGAAGTTATTGGAGCCCAAGGTTCAAAATTAACAGACCATGAAGCACCACCATCTGTAGTTTTAAATATTTTCATAGGGTCGTTTCTACATCCCCAACCGATGTTTTCATCAGCAAATTTTACAATTGAAAATACTCCGATGGGATTTTCTCCGATTTGATGCCATTGGGCATTATTCTGAATTGCACCTAGAAGAATTATAACAAAAACATCAATTATCTTTTTCATAAGTACACCTAAGTGAAAGATTACAAATAAAATTACTCCAAAAAAACGAAATAATAGTGCAAAATCAAATTGAAATTATTTCATCGATATCATTCTCTCAGTTTAAATAAACGCACCCAAATGTAATCTATAGTATTGAAAGTATATTATTTCGTTGAAGAAAAAGTTAATGCTATAATTAACAACTAATAACGAAAGATGCGGTGCAACAGGACTTCTTCGAAGTAACGATTCACAAATGGGGAACAGTATGAGATAAACCGTACAGCCTAAAATAAAATGTCACCCCTAACGGGGTTTGCTTTTAGCTAGTGGTTGCATAGTTACAAAAATGTCACCTCTAACGAGGTTTTGTGTTTTATGGATGTTGAACATATACAAAAATGGCATTTCAATTGTGGTTGATGAATATTTGTAAATTGAATAATAATTAAAACAAGCTCCATCGGAGATTGTGTAGAACCAATATTCCAACAGAATCAAAAAAGCTCCATAGGAGCGATACTTTTGTAGAATGAATAACGCAAAAAAAACAATTAAGCTCCATAGGAGCGACATTTTTATAGACTGCTTCACAAAGATAATTGTTATATTGTAGTTAATGTATTTTGATAATCCGAACTCAAGTCTATTTTGTATTGGTTGATTGTTAATGAGGAAATAGTAACAATGTGAAGATACTTGAAAATTTGCTTAGCTCATAAAATCAGCATCATAACAAATTAATTAGTGATTTAATTTACTGCGGGGGTGCTTTATGAAAATGATTCCTTCATCAGTATTCATGACTTTTATTTTTGCTTTTCATTTAATCGCTCAGATACCTTTACCCACACAAACTTCCTCAATATTTTCAGGAGCCGGTAACTGTGTAATTTGTCATTCAAGCAATGGAATTGTACTTACCGAAGATGGGGTAGATATATCGCCAATAACTCATTGGAGGTCTTCGATGATGGGGAATTCATCTAAAGACCCTTTTTGGAGAGCCATTGTAGCCGAAGAGGTTCACGAACATCCTCAACTTCAAAATGTTATTGAAACTACATGCACTAAGTGTCATGCTCCTGCCGGGTACAGACAGGCTATTCAGAATGGAAATCAGTATTATAGTATAGCTGAAATGAAGCAAGATCCCCTTGCAAATGACGGGGTAACATGCACTTCTTGCCATCAGATAAATAGTGCAAACTACGGACAGACCGCAAGTTATTCCGGAGGTTATGAAATTACCACTGACCGCATTATTTATGGACCTTACACTAACCCTTTTGCTCAACCCATGATTTCTAATGTTAATTATAATGTTGCGTATACACCCCAAATTGGGACTTCTGAGCATTGCGCAACTTGTCACACTTTATTTACTCCGACTATTGATTACAACGGACAAATTGCAGGAATGTTCCCCGAACAGACACCATATTTAGAATGGAAAAATAGCAGCTACAAGGATGATGGGGTTCAGTGCCAATCATGTCATATGCCCGTTACAAATACACCGGTTGATATTTCTATTTTACCTGCATTCCATACAACTTTACGTACCCCCTATTGGAAACATCTTTTTGTAGGTGGCAATAAAAAAGTAAATCGATTATTGTCAAATAATGTTCAACAATTGCAGTTATCCGCGAGTGTTCAGAATTTTGACACAACACTCTATTACACAGAAAAATTATTGACTAATAACTCTATAAAATTGTCGATTAGTCCTGAAATTAAAGGGCAAAATATTGAAGTTAATGTTAGTATAGAGAACCTCGCAGGTCATAAAATTCCAACCGGAATTCCTTACAGACGTATTTGGATTCATCTGAAGGTAGAAGATGAAAATCAAAATATAATATTTGAATCGGGTAAGTGGGATTTAAATGGAGAGATTATAGGTCTGGATTCTTTATATGAACCTCACTATGATGTTATAGCTGAAGAAAATCAAGTTCAAATATATGAGACTATCTTGAAGGATGTGAATGGAGATATTACTCATAATCTTTTGCGAACTGCTGCTTATGAAAAAGATAATCGACTACCCCCCATTGGTTTTACGACCACCCATATTAGTTATGATACAATTGCAATAGTTGGTTCTGCTTCAACTGATAGTAATTTCAATAAAGATGGTACCGAAGAGGGGACAGGAAAAGATAAAATCTTATTTGTGATTCCAATAAATAGTAACGGTTTGTTCAATGTCTTAGCTGAAGTTTGTTATCAATCTTTTTCTCCCCGATTAATCAATTATTTACAGGGAATTAATAACCCGGATATTCAACAATTTGTTTCCCTATTTAATTCTTCCGATAAAGAACCTGCAATTTTGAGTAGTGATTCAGCCAAAATAGTAATTAGCAGTATAGGTAATTCTTCCAATGAAATAAAGTTTTATTTGAATCAAAACTACCCGAACCCTTTTAACCCAACCACAACAATAAAATTCGGTTTACCGAAAGATGGAATGGTAACATTGGAAGTATATAATTTGATTGGTGAAAAAGTTGCTGCATTAATTAACCAAGAGTTAACTGCAGGTTACCATACCATAGATTTTAACGGAAACAGATTATCAAGTGGAATATATCTCTACAAAATAACTGCCGGAGAATTCACATCGACAAAGAAGTTTGTGTTGATGAAGTAAAGCTCACCGTAAAAATTATGGCTAAAGCCGGTAACTGTTTTTTTGTAAATAACCACACCGTAAATGGTGTGTTTATTTTTTTTGCATTTTTAATGAAACCTAAAAATAGGTTGATACTTTATAATGGTTCGATCAACTTTTCCTTTTTTATGGTTAAGGAATTCTCTTGTGATTAATCAACAAAAAATACGGTGATAAACTACGCACATAAGTTTTTTTTATATATATTTATTGTCCATCAGCAATATTTTTTACCTCATTAAATTAAGTAGTGTTACAATTGATTAATAGATTTTTACTTTTTTTAGTTGTTTTCCTTTTTACCGGTTTTTTCGGGAATACATTTTCACAGCCGAATCTTTATATTCAAAAGGATGTTGAAGAATACCAACTCGGCAGGTATATATCTTTGCTTGAAGATAAAGAAAATAGACTAACAATTTCTGAAGCAGCTTCCGATTCGATGAAGAAAAAATTTGTCTATCACAATAAAGAATCTCTGAATTTTAGATTTACCACTTCGGTTTACTGGTGCAGGTTTGTAATTGTTGATTCTTTACACCACTCAACCCTTGGTACGTTAACATCAAAAAACATCCGGACTTGGTTACTTATCAAAAACGATCCAATGTTGGAGGACATCAGAGTTTACTATAAAGATTTAAGTGAGCCGGCACATCCATTTATTGAAAAAAAAGCCGGAAGTATTGTTCCAAACTCAGTGAAAGCAATAAAAACAAATGATTTTATTTCAGCTTTCCCGGTTTATAAAAATGTACAGGATACAATTTATTTAAGAGTAAAGTCAGCTTCGCAATTTATCCTTTCTTTCAAAATGCTTACTAATGGTGAGTATGTAATACGCAATTCACAAAGGAATATGTTTCACGGAATATTTTTTGGGATTTTCTTATTGTTAATTGCCTATAACTCTATACTTTATTTCTCTATTAAAAATAAAGTCTATCTCTATTATGTTCTCTACATCGCCAGTTTTGCTCTTTTTATTTTTATCCTACAAGGGTATTACTCTGAAGTTATTGGTCGAACTTTTAAGAGAGATTATTATATCCTGACGTTAATTGCGGTAACCACAACAGCAACATTCTGGCTTTTACTTACAAGAGAATTTTTATCTACAAAATTGTTTTTACCCGGAGCTTATAGTTTATTGACTATTCTTATTCCCGTAGCACCAATTATTTGTCTAATTTCAATTGTCTTCAAAATACCCTGGTTTTCTGCACTACTATCCCTCACATTTTTAGGATATTATATCACAGGAGTTGTTATCACAATTCTGGCTCTGAAAAAAGAGATTCAATTAGCAAGGTATTATCTTCTTGCACTATCAGGAATACTTATAAGCATTGCTATATCTATCTCTGCAAGGAATAATTTCCTTCCGCTGCCTTGGAATTTTTTAACTCAAAATATTCTCAGCATGGGAATTCTGTGGGAAGCATTGATTTTGGCTGCTACCGTTGGTTATAGGTTTAGTTATCTAAAAGCAGAGAAAGAAAATGAGTTTTTTTTTTTTTGATACGTGTTTGATGGAGATCGACACGATGAAGTTGGAAGTAACTGAAGCACAATAGCAGGGCAGAGTAGTTGAAGGATGAGAGAAAAGCAGCTTGAAGGAAGTGCGAAAGAACAACTGCAAAATATTTTTAATATTGCGGGAATAACAACTGATACTATTAGAGACATAGTTTGGTTTATCAATCCTTTTCATGATAATTCCGAAGACTTACTCCTTAGGATGAAAGAGCTTGCTTCAAAAATGCTCGTGGATTTAGATTACACTTTTTCTTTAGGTAGCGATAATGAACGGATATTTGATCTCCTGCCTGACCTAAACAAACGAAGACATATATATTTAATATTTAAAGAGGCACTGAATAATATTGCAAAACATTCCAATGCAGACAAAGCCACAATAATAATTAAAGAAGAAGAAAAAACTTTTGTTATGATGATTACCGATAACGGTAAAGGATTTAATGAGGAACAAATCACGTTTGGCGAAGGATTAAAAAACTTGAGAAACAGAGCAATGCAAATAGATGCTCAAATTTCAATTGAAAGTAGTAATGGAAGTGGGACTAAAATTACACTCAAAGTTCCGCTGACAATATAATCTATTTTATTGAAAAACTCCCTTTCTGTACAAGACCTTCCTTCAGTGCTTTTGAAACCAGTCCGCTTCTTGTATTTACCTGCAGTTTAGTATAAATATTTTTAACATGTGTCTGCACTGTTTGCGGGCTGGTAAATGTAATTTTGGCAATTTCATTTACAATCTTCCCCTCAACAAGATAATTCAGAATTTCATTTTCCCTTTTTGTAAGTCCGTAAGAATTGTCTGTTTTCTTCAATGCAGTAAACATACCGAAAACTTTGCGAGCAAGTTCTGCATTTATAGAAGAGCCTCCATCCATTACAATTTTAATAGCTTCAAGTATCTCCTCAGGAGATGAGTTTTTTAGAAGATAACCGTTCGCACCATTACAGATAGCCTCAAAAATTTTTTCGTTATCATCAAAGACAGTCAGAACAATAATTTCAACTTCCTTATTTATTTCTTTTATTACCTTAATACCTTCTATACCATTCATGCCCGGGAGATTAATATCTGTTAAAATGATATCAGGGGTATTCCCCTTAGGAAGCAGTTTCACTAGATCTGCAACATTTGTAAATTCATATTCACAAACGCACCAATCGCTTTGGTTTATTGTATTGCGGATAATATGTGAATAAGAAATATTGTCTTCAATGATCCATATTTTTGTCATTACTGCCTTCAAATATCAGAGGGTTTTGTCATTGCATTATTTGCAATTTAATTAAAGTATAAATACGATTTCCAAGCCATAATTGAAATACCCAATACAAGGTATTTTCCATATTAATTCCTTTGTTAGTACAACTCAGGCAAATCTCTTTGTTATTATAAAAATACCTCAAACATGGTATTCCCCAGAGTTGAATCTGAAATTAAGTTAGTCCCATCTTAAATCAAAATAAATATAAATAAAAGTAATAAGTAAACCCCTTAGCCGAGTTTGGGTTTTTATAACAAGAATAAAAGGTGTCAAATGAAAAAAAACATTTACTTAATATTGGTAGCTCTGTTCACATCATTTCCGATTTTTGCTCAGGTCACAGGTGATTATAGAACAGGACAAGCATCTGTAACTTGGAGCACCGCTGCACACTGTGAAATTTTTAATGGTACTATATGGGAAACCGCTTCATCAAAACCGGGTGCCACAAACAGTGTTTACATTCAGAACGGACATACTGCAACGCTTACCGGCAATGAAGCATGTAATGATCTGCACATTAACAAGGATAATTCACATAATAGATTAGCATTAGGAACAAACACTCTTGAAATTAACGGAAAGATAAGAGCATATACAGGTTCTATCGGTACAATTCCCGGCACATCCAGCAC
>Ga0351879_1046_pt1 | contig 27846 bp, 26 predicted proteins | sample BONcelFGM3001D15_FD_206782 | JGI IMG/M metagenome (GOLD analysis project Ga0351879, IMG submission 206782) | Enriched cells from coal bed in the Powder River Basin, Montana, United States - BONCAT cells FGM rep3 HSBNCT.FGM.300.1.D15 ... | reverse complement strand
CAGTTCCAGGGACCGCATCGCCGCGGTCGTGCTATCCGACAGAAAACTGGCCCGTTCCTGGGCCTTCAGGAACGCCACCAGGTTGTCCTCCACCTCCTGCTGGGCTTTGAGGACCGAGTTCTGATAACTGATGAGCAACTCCTGAAACCGGGCGTCCTGTAACCGGTCGCTATTGGTGATTTGCCCGTAGTTAAGGATATTCCACTGCACCGTCGGGCCCATGGAGCCGGCCCGGTTGCGCCAGTTGAACATATCAGCGAGCGTGGCGGCTCCCACATCGGTGGCTTGGGGTCCGAAGGTCCCGGTCAGTGAGAAAGCCGGAAAGAGTTGCGCCTTGGACACCCCGATTTGGTCGCATTGGGCCGCGGCCCGAAACTCCGCGGCCCGGATATCCGGCCGCCGCCGGATCAGGTCGGCGGGAATTCCCACCGCCACCTGGGGCGGCGGGGCGGGAATTATCGCCTTCCCCTTAAACAGATTCGCCAGATCATGCGGCGGCATACCCAACAGCACCGACAGGGCGTTTTTTGTCTGGCGCAACTGGCTCTCCAGGGTGGGGATAGTCGCCTGGGTATTGGCCAGAATGGTCTTGGCCTGTTCCACGTCCCGTTCCGAGGTGGTGCCGCCCGAAAACCGCGCCTGGGCGATTTGCAGACTTTCGGTCTGGATACGCACGTTTTCGTTGGCGATGGACAGGCGTTTTTCCAAAGTGCGCATGAGGATATAGCTGCTGGCCACATCCGCGGTCAGACTGACCAGGACATTGTCATAATCGGCGATGGTCGCCTGGAGGCTGGAGTCGGCAGATTGGATGGCCCGGCGAAATTTGCCCCAGAAATCTATCTCCCAACTGGCGGTCAGACCGATCTGGGATTGAGCCAGGCTCATGCCTCCGAAAGACGATGAACTTTGTGACGAACCGCCGAGAACCTCACCGGGGCTTATGCGTACCTTTTGGAGCGAGCCGGTGGCTTGTTGGGACTGGGGATATAACTGGCCGGTGACGATACCCAGTTGGGCCCGGGCCCCCAGGACCCGCACCCCGGCGATCCGGAGGGTCAGGTTCTCCCGGTAAGCGGTGTCGATGAGCTGGTTGAGGGCCGGATCTTTGAAGGCCTGCCACCAGTCTTTGTATTCTGCGGTCGCGGTTTTGACTCGCTTGTCACCGGTGTCCAGCCAGGTCTGTTCCACCTGGACCGGCGGGCGCACGTAGTCGGGCCCCACCATGAGGCAGCCCTGGAGCAGCATGGCCAGGGCGGCGGCCAGCCAAATCAGTCGGCCCGTCCGGCTGGCGCCGGCCTCATCGCAGTTCAGTTCGGTGGTGGTTCGCAAAATCTGGCGTCACTTCCTCGTTGGCCCCTGAGGCTTCCTGCCTCCGCCCACCTTTTGCTCATCAGGGCCGGCCCGGCAGGCCGCCCGGGTCAAGGCAATTTCCAGGGGAGAAATTCTCTTGCGCCTCATTGTATGGCACATTCGTCCCCAAATTCCAAGGGAAAAACCGCGCTGCCGCCATGATTCTTTGCGGCGGGGAGAGGTTGACGGATGTCGGATTAATCCTTATTTGATTACAGGAAGGGGTTTTCTTTGACCGCAGTAATTAAGGAGCCAGCATGACCACGTATCTGATCATCGGTAACGGTGTGGCGGGTAATGCCGCGGCAGAAAATATTCGGAAGCATGATCCGGAAGGCAAAATTGTCGTCTTTTCCCTGGAGCCCCGGCCTTTTTACTATGTGCCCGCCCTGCCGGAATACCTCGCAGGGGAAAAGGCGGCGGACCAGATCACCCTCCATCCGCAAAGCTGGTACGACCAGCGCCGCATCGAACTCTACCTGAACACCCAGGTGACGCAGATCGACGCGGACCAGAAATTTGTCGAGACCGGCCGGGGGCAGCGATTTCCTTTTGATAAGCTCCTTTTGGCCACCGGCGGCAACTCTTTTGTCCCGCTGATAAAGGGGGCGGACTCCGCCGGGGTCTTCACCCTAAGGACCATGGCCGATGCCGACCGGATCAAAGCCGCGGTGGCGGGAGCCCAGACCGCGGTGTTGATCGGCGGCGGTCTCTTGGGGCTCGAGGCCGGCAACGGCCTGCGCAAGCTGGGCTTGAAGGTCATCGTGGTGGAGTTTTTCCCCCGGCTGCTGCCTCGCCAGATGGACGCGGCCGGGGCCGCCATCCTGGCGCAACAGCTGGAAGACATGGGCTTTACCTTTTACCTGGGGGCCAAGACCCAGGCGATCGCTCCCGGCCCGGACGGCCTGACGGTCAACCTCGAAAGCGGCGAGAAGCTCAACGGCGGCCTGGTGCTCATTTCAGCCGGGGTGCGCCCTGATCTGTCCCTGGCCCAGGCCCTGGGGCTTGACATCGACAAGGGCGTCAAGGTGGATGACACCATGAAAACCTCCCGGGACGGCATTTACGCCGCCGGGGACCTCATCGAGCACCGGGGACGGTCTTACGGTATCTGGCCAGCGGCCATGGAACAGGGCAAAGTGGCCGGGGCCGCCATGGCGGGGGCGGCGGCACAATACGAGGGCACCCTGCCGTCCAACGTCCTCAAGGTGGCGGGGATAGACCTGATGGCCGCCGGCGACATCGATGCCGACGGGAAACTTACGGCCATCGTCCACCAAAATGAGGCCCACAAGACCTACCGCAAATTGGTGGTCCAGGATAACCTCCTGGTGGGTGCCATTCTCCTGGGCGATATCCGGGGCAGCGCGGAAATCCAGACCGCCATCGCCAAGAAAATCGACCTCAGCCGCCTCAAAGGCGAACTGGCTCAGGCGGATTTTGACTTTAAACGTCTGCGGTAATTCGAAGTTGCAGTCAAAAAATATATTTATTTATGTCATTCTGAACGGAGCGCAGCGGAGGGAAGAATCTCTGCGGCTCAATTAAAGATAGATTCTTCGCGACGCTCAGGATGACAAATAAAAGTCTTTTGATGGCTCCTTGGCGTAAGATTAGGAGAAAAATGTGGGCCTGGGGCCGCAATCATATGACCATTTGTATCGAGAATCATTGACCGCGAAAAATAAGGAGAAGGTTATGGAACTGCCCGTATACGTTACCGTGGAGGAAGTGCAGCGTGTCTGCCAGGCTCTGAAAATCCGGGACTGGACCCAATTGGCGGATGCCAAGGTAGCGCCCGAGGAGGCAAGGGTGATTCTTCAGGAGGTCAACGCCGAGGGCATGTCCATCCCCCTGGAGGATTTCGTCATCGGTCTGGAGGTGGAACTGGAACACGGCACCCGCTTTGCGGATGCCAACGTCACCAACAATCACCCCATCCTGACCGGCAAGATTGTCCTGGCCCACCTCAAGGAGACCATGGATTATTACCAGCGCCTGGACGTGGCCGAACTGGAAGGGGACCTCCTCAAAGCCATGGCGGCCAGAAATTTGGCCAAGGCGGCGGATAAATACCGCAAGCTCTTGAAGGCCAAACTGGCCCTGGCGGAGGCGGAATTCCGGGAGATTGCGTAACAGGAAGGCTCAGGGAGAGGGAGGCATAGACGCCCTCTCTCTCAGGCTATAAGGCCGGCCGCTGGGGCACCGGGCAGCCCGGGCCGGACCGCCGGCCGGCTGCGCCCAGCCATTCCGTCAGCTTCCGGCGGGAGTTGGGGGAGAGACCCAGGCCATCCAGTTCGGTCTGGATATCCGCCGGAGCGCCGTAGCCGGCCAGGTAGCCGTTGACCCGGGCCGCGGCGGTGGACCCCGCCAACGTCTCGGGCGTGGGGTAGATGGCCTCGAACTCGGTCAGCAGGTCGGGCTGTTGCCGCAGGTAGTATTTCTGATGATACCCTTCGGCCAGGGTGAAGGGGCCGGCCGGGAGAATTTCGGTGGCGACCGGGCCTTGCATACGGGCCGCCACCTGATCCCGGGTCTTCAGGGCCAAGGCTTTCTGCCGCTCACCGTGATAAAAAACCACGCCCCGGTATTGCCTGGACCAGGCGGGCTGGCCGGGATGGTGGCTGCGCCAGAAGATGTCCAGCAGTTGCTCGTAGGAGATGACCGCCGGGTCAAAATCGATCTCGATGGTCTCGGTGTGGTCGCCGAGGTTGTGGTAGGTGGGGTGGTGCTGCGTGCCGCCCGCGTACCCTACCCGGGTGCGGATGACGCCATGGATAGCCCCGAACTGGGCATCCGGACCCCAGAATCAGCCCAGGCCGAAGGTAGCGGTCTCCGTGCGGGCAGGAACTGCGGCATCCAGGGGCGGGAGCTTAACATCCGTGGAGCGCCTGGCGGTTGGCATGATCGTGGTCCTCTCCTGATGGCGGTTTTCGCTCCCGGACTGGCGTTGCAGGGCGGCGGGAACGTGGCGACCGCCGGGGTCTTGAGCCTTCGCTCCGGCCACCAGGCCAAACCCCAGCGCCGACGTGGCGATAAGTAAGTTCAAGATTTGTCTTACCAAGTTGTTCATATAAACAAAATTATAGTCATAGATTGGCCCCGCGGCAAGGTCTGCCTTGAAAAGTTCAAGGTTAATGTAGACACCGCGCACCACGATCGACTGCCAGCCACTTTTCATAATTTGCGGGTGGGCCGGAGGCCCATGAATGACTGCTTCGAAAAATTCTTCCGGTGGCACAGGCTTTCCAGCCTGTGCAGACCGGCTGGCGGGCGGGGACGCCCGCCCCACTGACCTTTTCATGTTTTAGACCAAGATGCGCTCATAAGTAAGAAAGGCTTCCATCCTGTAGGGGCGCACCTGTGTGTGCGCCCTAGCCCAGGACGGACACATAGGTCCGCCCCTACAAGAAATAAAGTACCTGTTGGAGCGCAAATTGGTATCAGGCGTCTCCCGGGAGACAGGAGTTAATGGCAGGGAAGGCCTTGCAGGGGGAAAAAGCGGTTACAGGTTTCGAGAGAAACCCTATAATACCTGATTCGCTTTCAAATGAAACAAACCAAATAGTTAACCTATTGATATATAGGATTCTTTTAACCGAAAACTGAAAACCGAAAACGGTATAATTCAGGCCAGGAAACCATAATCATCCAGGAGTGAAGGCTTAGCAGCCAGTCCTTCGATGATGATTCCGGCTGCCCCGCCCTGTAGCTTCAGGGCCAGGGCCGATGGGTGTGGAACGGCGTGAAACAATCAGGCGTTGGCTAACCGTCCAGGGCCCGGTCCAATTCCGCGGCCAATTCGGCGATACGTTTCTGGACCGTCTCCAGTTCCTGGGTCAGCATTTGGGCCCGACATCTCAGATCGGCCAGTTCTTCTTTTGGGGTAGCATACGACCTGGCAGTCGGGATATCCCACCACATGGCCGGACCGTAGCCGGGGAACCCATATTCGCTTCCCCAGTCGTGATCCCGCCAGTTTCTGTGGCGCCGGCGCCCGCGGCCCCACGGTCCCATCCCGTTGAAACCTGGCATATCCAAATCCTCCGGGAGTATGGAGTAAGTGATAGTCATCGGGCCGTAACCTGACCCGGTACTCTCAGCTTTCATTGTCGAACTTTTGTGCAGAATATATAATAATAATGATCGGCCCTATTTGTCAACGGTAGAACCATGATTTATTATTACATAGTTTATCGTCGCGGTCCTACAATTCGCGGCTGCGGTCATTCATCGTCCCGGCTCTCCGGTATTTTCATCGGGTCTCAGCCGATTCTCTTGCCAGATACACGGAAAATAGGATATAAGCAATAAGATTTCATTAATTAAGTTGGTAATTGAGCCATGAGAAACTTCTTGCGGAGCAGTTTTTTCGGAGATCAAGGCCGTGTTTGGCAGGTTCTCTTTGCGAGTTTGGTCATAGTGTTGTTCGGATGTCAAGCCCGTGAGGCCCCGTTAAGCCCTGGGGCCGCTACCTTCAAGCAGGAGATAAAAAATTGTCTTACCGGTCTCTCCGCCAGCCTGATGGAGCCGGTCGCCAAGCAGGACCTGGCGGGGATTAAGGCCGCCCTGGAGAAAGTCGAGTCGCCGGCCGTTAAGTTGTGCCGCTTGTGTCCCTTTGAAATCGGGGTCACTAACCCGTCCGGTGAGACTCTGGCATCCTATCCGGTCAAAGGGGACGGCAAGGGGAAGGATTATTCTAAATATGATTTGGTGATCAAGGCCATCAAAAGCAGGAAGATTCAGCAGCAGCGGTTCTTTCTGCAAGACGGTTCCGAACTCTATCTCATCTGCGCCCCCCTTCTCCGGGACGATAAGTTGCTCGGCCTGGTCGCCATCGCCATCAGCTCCGTGGAAGCGTCAAAGAGATGGGGGCTTACGGAAAAGGAGTTCCTGGCCATAGATTTTAATACCTGAGCGCCGCTTCACCGGATGCTTCAGAACCTCAAGATCGGACCCTCCTCGAGTGACGGGTCCAGAACCTTTCCCCGCCAGCAAAGGAAACCGCCAGAGTGCCAGGGAACGGCCACACCATTCAAGTAAGCGGCGATAAAGGGAAGCACGTCACTTTCACCGTGACCGGCCGGGTCGCCCTGGATAACCTGGAATCCTTCATCTCCGAGACCCAGGACCGCCTGCGGCAGATGATTCCCGCCAGCCTCACCGTGGACCTGGCCGGCGTCGATTACCTGGACAGCGCCGGGGCCCTGGCCCTGATTGAACTGGAAAGCAACGCCCGGGGCCGGTCGGTGACCTTTGAGTTCAGCAACCTCACCGACAAGGCCCGGGGCATTATGGGGCTCATCGACCCGCAAGCCCTTATCATCCCGCCGCTTATCACCGATCGCCAGACCGGCAATGTCGTGGAGCGGATAGGCGAGGCGACCCGCAATGTCATCGACGACTACAAGCGGATGCTGATCTTCCTGGGGGAACTCCTGGGGGCCCTGACCCATGCGCTCTTTCATCCCCGGGCGGTGCGCTGGCAGGACGTGGTTTTTTACATGAAGCGGGCCGGCGTGGACGGGCTGCCCATCGTGGGCCTCATCAGCCTCCTCCTGGGCCTCATCCTGGCCTTCATGTCGTCGCTCCAGCTCAAGCAGTTCGGAGCCAATATTTATGTGGCCTCGCTGCTGGCCATTTCCATTGTCAAGGAACTGGGGCCCATCATGACCGCCATCCTGGTGGCCGGACGGTCGGGATCGGCCTTTGCGGCGGAAATCGGCACCATGATGGTCAACGAGGAAGTGGACGCCCTCACCACCATGGGCTTCAGCCCGGTCCGGTTTCTGGCCGTGCCCAAGGTCCTGGCGACCATGATCGTAGTGCCCCTGCTCACCCTCTATGCCGACTTCTTCGGCATCCTGGGCGGCCTGATCGTGGGCATTGTGGGGTTGGACCTGACGGCCTACACCTACTTGAAGGAGACCCAGAGCAGCCTGAACATGATGGATCTGGTCACCAGCCTGATCAAGGCCGGGGTCTTTGCGGTGCTCATCGCCGGGATCGGCTGCCAGCGGGGCTTTGAGGTCAGGGGCGGGGCCGAAGCGGTGGGCGCGGCAACTACTTCCGCGGTGGTGGCGGCGATTTTTCTGATTATTGTCACGGATTCGGCCTTTGCCCTGGTCTTTCAGTATCTGCATATATAAGGTGCGAAAATGATCTTCGAGCCGCTTTTCCCGAGACCTCGAGACTAACGAGGCAACCATGGCAAGCCCTGCTGGAAAATCTGCAACGCCGGTCATCGTGGTGGACCAGCTGACGGCGCGCTTCGGGGCCAATACCATCTTCGACCGGGTGAGCTTTACGGTCAAGCGCGGCGAAATCCTGGTGATCCTGGGCGGCAGCGGCTGCGGCAAGTCCACCATGCTGAAACACCTGATCGGCCTCTACAAACCCGCCACCGGCCAGGTCCTGATCAACGGCGTCAACATCAACACCGATGACGAAAGGGTTTTGCGCCGGGTACGCATGGACCTGGGGGTGCTCTTTCAGTCCGGGGCGCTCTTCGGTTCCATGACCCTGGCGGAGAATGTCTCCTTGCCCATCCAGGAATACACCGGCCTGGATTGGGCCACCATCGACCTCATCGTCAGGATGAAGCTGGGGCTGGTAAACCTGGCGGGTTATGAAAACCACCTGCCGTCGGAGATCTCCGGGGGCATGCAGAAGCGGGCGGGGCTGGCCCGGGCCATGGCCCTGGACCCCACGGTCCTGTTCTTCGATGAGCCTTCCGCCGGGCTGGATCCCATCACCTCGGTGGAACTGGACAACCTGATCAAGAGCATCAATGCCGGGATGGGAACCACCATGGTAATTGTCACCCACGAACTGGAATCCATTTTCAATATCGCCCACCGGGTGATCATGCTGGACAAATCCGCCCGGGGCATCATTGCCGAAGGCGATCCCCGGGAGTTGAAGGAACACTCCACCGACCCCCGGGTGCTGAACTTTTTCAACCGCCGGCCGCCCGCCGGACCCGCGCCCCGAGGAGCGTAATATGGCCAGGCAAAAAACCAATCTGATCATCGGGCTCTTTGTGATCCTGGGCGTGGTCATGGGGGTCGTCGCCATCATCTGGGTGGGCGCCACCAGCTACTTTCAGAAGGGCGCCACCTATATCAGTTATTTCGACGAATCGGTGCAGGGGCTCCAGCTCAATTCCGCGGTCAAATTTCGCGGCGTTGATTCAGGATTAGTGGAAAGTATCCAGGTGGCCCCCGACAACCGCAACATTGGCGTGATCATGAAGATCAACCTGAAGGAGGACCTGCAAAAAAATTACGTGGCGCAGCTCAAAGCCCAAGGGATCACCGGCATCATGTTCGTGGAACTGGACTTGATCAAACCCGGGGACCGGGACTTCACCCCCAAGATCGAGTTCCCGTCGGAGTATCCCATCATTGCGTCCCGCCCCTCGGAGATGCAGAGGCTGGTATCCGGCGCCAATGAAATTGTGCAAAAGTTTAACCAAATCGACGCCAAGGGGATCTCCGACCAGTTGATCGCCACCACCAAGGCCCTGGAAGAGTTGATCACGGGCAAGCAGATAACCAGCATCCTGGCCCGGGTGGATGCCGCGGCCGGCAACCTGGACCGGCTCACGGCCCGGGCGGATAAGGTCCTGGGCGATGCCGGCCTGGATAAGACTGTGGCTGAGGCCCGGGAGGCCCTGAGCGGCGCCCGAGGCCTGCTCACCACGGTCAACGGCCAGATCCTGGCCATGAAACTCCCGGCCACCCTGGCGGAAGCCCGGGAAATCGGCCGGGAACTCCAAGCCACCAGCCAGAACCTGCGCCAGAGTTCGGAGACCCTGGAGACGTTGCTTCAGAGAGTGTATGAGCGCCCCTCGGACCTCTTATTCGGCAAGCCCCCTAAGAAAAGGTGGAATGAATGAAGCCCATGACTGATATGTGGTGCACGCCCGTTTTTTCTGAGCGGCCCCGCCCGGGTGGGTTGACGATGCGGCCCTGGCTCCCGGCGCTGCTGGCGGCCTTTCTGGTCGTGTGCCTGAGCGGCTGCGGCAAGCCCCCGATGCTGGTAAACCAGTACCTCCTGGAATACCCGGCGCCGGTTACGGGCGGTAAGACGAAAATCCCGGCGGAGGTCAAGGTGGATTTGTTCTCCGTGGCCCAGGCCTTCAACACCAATGCCATGGTCTACCAGCCCCAACCCTTCCAGAGCCAGACCTATAATTACAGCCGCTGGCGCGCCAATCCCGGCAACCTGGTCACCGACTATCTCATCCGTGATTTACGGGAATCGGGCCTCTTTCAGGCGGTTTTTGGCCCCGACAGCAGCGGTAAGTACCGGTTCAAACTCGAGGGGGGCGTGGCGGAATTTCAGGAAGTCGACGCCGCCGACGGTTGGAAGGCGTCCCTGGCCCTGACGGTCACCCTTCTGGATACCACCCAGGAGGAGCTGCCCCAACGGGTGGTCTTCCAGAAAAATTACCGGGTCCAGGAGCCTCTGATGGAGAAAACCCCCCAGGGATTGGCCCAGGGGATGAGCCGGGCCATGGAGCAGGTCTCGGCCCGGATCATCCATGACACCTATGAGGCCGCGCACCGGCGCACCGCCGGGAGATAGTTCCGGTAACCCTCTGCACTATGAACAACTCAAACGGCATGTTAATCATAACCTTGGATTTTGAGCTTTATTGGGGGCTGCTGGGGAAAATACCGCTAGAAAATTACCGGGAAAATATTTTAGGGGCGCGGGCGGTCATTCCTGATTTATTAGCATTATTCAGGAAATATCAAATCCATAGCACCTGGGCGGTTGTTGGATTTTTGTTCTGCAAATCGCGGCATGAATTAATGCAGGCCCTGCCCAAGAACAGGCCGCATTATGTCAACAGAAGCCTGTGCTCCTACGATCATATAGCCAGTCTGGGAGACCATGAGCAAGAAGACCCCTACCATTATGCCCTTTCGTTAATCAAGCAGATAATCTCCGAAAGAGATCAAGAAATTGCTTCACACACTTTATCGCACTATTATTGTTTGGAAAAAGGGCAAAATTCAGAGGCGTTTAGAGATGATTTAGAGGCTGCGATAAGATTAGCTGGGAAAGAGGGCCTAAAACTTGAGAGCTTGGTTTTCCCTAAGAACCAGGTGAATAAAGATTATTTACCTATCTTAAAAGAAAAGGGTATTAAGGCTTATAGAGGGAATGAGTCATCTTGGATTTATCAAGGCAGAAGTGACGAGGATGAGACTTCCTTGAGGAGAGGGCTAAGGTTATTGGACGCGTATGTAAATATCAGCGGACACAATGCTTATGATATAAACGTAATTAAACAGCAATTCCCCTTTAACATACCAGCGAGCCGGTTTCTTCGGCCATATTCTCCAAAATTGGCTCGATTTGAGGGAAGGCGCCTGGCCCGGATTCTTGGCGATCTGACGTATGCGGCCCGGAATGGTTTGGTGTATCATTTATGGTGGCATCCCCATAACTTTGGGATTTACCAGCAGGAAAATCTGCGTTTCCTCCAGAAGATCCTGGATCATTTCATGACCTTGAAGCATGCTTATGGTATGGAAAGCCTTAATCTGAGCGACTTGTCGTCGCGTCTCTTAAAGTGAGCCGGAATAATTTGGAAAAGCTGGATAGGAAATCATGGGCCCGTGACACCGCAATTGCGGTGCATGACAAAAATGCCGACTGGTTCCACCAACAGTATGATAAATCACAAGATTTTGGCGATTCGGCTTTTCTCTATGGCAGGCGTCAGATTGATCTGTATTTTAAAAACGTTATGGGAAAATTATCGAAAGACAGCAAGGTCCTTGATCTGGGCTGCGGCACCGGCGAACAGATAGAAGAACTCCTGGGGAATGGATTTCAAGTCGCAGGCATTGAGCCCTCAAGCAATATGAGGCAGTATGCTTCGTCTAAATTGCCCCCCGGCACCGTAGTGGACGGATCAATTCTTCATATCCCGTTCCCGGATAATTCCTTTGATTTTGTCTATGCGATCGAGGTTTTGCGCTATCTTGATCACCATGATAATCTTAGCGGTCTTAGGGAAATATATCGAGTACTTAAACCAAACGGAATATTTTTTGGCACTTTTGTTAATCGTTATGCTGCCGATGGATTTGTAATCGTAACAACTATGAGAAAAATGCTGGAATGGGTTTTTAATAAACCTCCAGTTTGCCATGTGGAATTTACCACTCCTAATGAATTGAGCAACACTTTACGATTTATTGGGTTTAAAAAAATAGAAATACATGGAGCCATGTTTGCCTTTTTGCGTATTATTTATAAATTACATAATAAATTGGGAACAACCTGGGCTCGAAAGTTGGATGGTTATGATAAATTATTCAACGATCAGCCGTGGTTGCGTCCTTTGGCGGGTCATTTAATCGGTATCGCCCAAAAAGCCGGGTGAAAACGAAGGTGGGGCCGGCGACTCCACATCAGTTGGGATGGGAAGGGTTTTTATGGTCCGGGTTTTCATTCAGGCCCGCATGAGTTCGCAAAGATTTCCCGGGAAGGTGCTGGCGCCGTTCAACGGTAAGCCCCTGATTGCCCAGGTAATCGGGCGGCTCACGCAGGCAATTCCCGCCGATGCCGTGGTGGTGGCCACCAGCGTGGAGCCGACGGACGATCCCTTAGCGGCGTATGTGCGGGAATTGGGCATCGCAGTGTTTCGCGGTCCCCTTGCTAATGTGTTCCGGCGCTTCCAACTCTGCGTTGAGGCGTATCCCTGTACGTGGTTTTTCAGGATATGCGCCGACAGCCCGCTGTTGCAGGGGGCGTTATTGCCCATGGTGCTGGCGCATAGCCAGCGGTCCGACCTGGATCTGGTGACCAATGTGTTTCCCCGCACTTTTCCCAAGGGGCAGAGTGTGGAAATGCTCCGGTCCAAAACTTTTGCCGCGATTCAAGCCGGCCTGCTCTCGGCCGAAGAACAGGAACATGTGACCAAATATTATTATAATAATCCTGACAGGTTCAGGATCCTGAATCTGGATTCAGGCGATCCTCAGTTGGGACAGATGAGTTATGTAGTTGATACGATAGAGGATATCCAGCGGCTCGAAGGGATGGCGCCGGATGGCGATCTCCTGGAAGAATATGTGAGAAGATTTCTATGAAGTTACCCGATAAACTTGGGGTGGCGGTAATAGGTCTGGGAGTGGGGGAGCAGCATGCCCGGGCATATCTATCGGCGGACGGCTGCGAGGTGCGCTGGCTGTACGATCTGGACCCGGGCAAAGCGGAACGGCTGGCTGCAACCCTGGGGGCCGGACGCGTGGCCCGGAGTTATGCCGACATTTTGGCAGATCGGGAGGTTCAGATAGTCTCCATTGCCTCATTCGACGAGGCGCATTTTAGCCAGGTGCTGGAGGCGCTGGAGGCCGGGAAGCATGTGTTTGCCGAAAAGCCCCTGTGCCGGTCGATGGCCGAATTGCGGGAAATCAACCGAGTCTGGTCCAGACAGCCGATTCGGCTGAAATTGGTTTCCAATCTTGTTCTCCGGGCGGCCCCGGTGTATCATTTTCTTCAACAGGAAATCGCCGCCGGGGCCTTGGGGCAGATTTACGCCTTTGATGGGGAATACTTATATGGCCGGTTGGAGAAAATTACCCAAGGGTGGCGCAAGGATGAGAAAAATTATTCGGTAATGCTGGGTGGAGGGGTCCACCTGGTGGATCTGATGTTGGGCCTGACCGGTGAACGCCCTGATTCGGTCTGGGCCCAGGGAAACAATATCTGCACGGCCGGGTCGGCTTTCCGTTATCATGACTTTGTGGCGGCCACGATGCATTTCCCATCCGGTTTGATCGGCCGGATTACCGCCAATTTCGGCTGTGTGCACCGCCACCAGCACGTGGTGCGGATATTCGGCACCAAGGGCACCTTTCTCTACGACGACATGGGTCCCCGAATCCATCGGAGCCGCGATCCCGGGATTCCGGCTCTGCCCTTGGAACTGGCGACCCTGCCGGCCTCCAAGGGAGAGTTGATCCCCGATTTTGTCCGGGCGATCCTGAATGATACCGATACCCGGATGCAAACGGAACATGAATTTGCCATAATTTCTCTTTGTGCTGCCGCAGATCTGGCCTTAGCCAGCGGCAAAAAAATTGAGGTAGAATACGTATGACGAGTTCACGCAACATCCCTTTCGGACGGCCGTGGATCACCGATGCGGACCGGGAAGCGGTCATGGAGGTTTTGCAGGGCCACATCTTAACCCATGGTCCCCAGGGCCAGGCCTTTGAAAAGGAGTTTGCCGCCTTTACCGGGGACCAGGCCCATTGTGTGACGGTGAGTTCCGGGATGGCCGCCCTGCATTTAGCCTATCTCCATTTCGGCATCGGCGCCGGGGACGAGGTAATCGTCCCGGCCCAGACCCACGTGGCCACCGTCCACGCGGTTGAGTGGGTGGGAGCCCAACCGGTGTTTGCCGATTGCGACGGGGCTACGGGGAACCTGACCGCGGCGGGCGTTGCGGCGGCGATTTCTCCTCGCACCAAGGCCATATCTGTGGTACATTTTAACGGCATTCCGTGTTCCATGGCCGAGATTATGGCGGTGGCCGAGCCGCGGGGCTTGAAGGTCATTGAAGACTGCGCCCTGGCGGTGGGAGCCCGCTATCAGGGCAAGCACGTCGGCCTTTGGGGTGATGCCGGGTGTTTTTCCTTCTATCCCGTTAAACACATTACCACCGGGGAGGGAGGGATGTTCATCACGCGGCATCAGGAGGTCGCGCAGTCAGTGGCCAAGCTCCGGGCCTTCGGCGTGGATCGGAGTTACGGCGAGCGGACCATCCCGGGAATTTACGATGTACCCATCCTCGGCCTCAATTATCGCATGAGTGAAATGCAGGCGGCCCTGGGCCGGGTGCAATTGGGACGCGTTAAGGAGATTCTGGCCCGGCGGCGGGTTAACTTCGACACCTTGAAAAAGGGATTATTCGGCATTCCGGGCCTCACCAGCCTCGATTCCCAACTCCCCGAGGCCCAAAACAGCCACTACTGCTTGAGCCTGGTTTTGGACCGGGCCGGCCGGGAGCAGCGGGACGCAGTGGTCGCCCGCCTCAATGCCGCCGGGGTCGGCACCAGCATCTATTATCCCCATCCGGTACCCCGGCTGGCTTACTACCGTGGCAAATATGGATATGACGCCGGCCGCTTCCCCCAGGCGGTGCGGATCAGCGATCAATCCATCGCCCTGCCGGTGGGGCCGCATTTAACCGAAGCAGACATCGAATACATCATCGAAAATTTCCAAGCGGCGTTGGGAGGCACAACTATATGAGCAGCCAACTGCAGGGACGCAGGATCGCCCTGATCGGCGGGGCGGGATTTATCGGACATAATCTGGCCTTGGCGCTGAAGCAGCAAGGCGCCGAGGTTTCCATCGTCGATGGTCTCAATGTAAATAACTTTCTCTGGGTTTATTCCAATGGCACGGTGGCGGAAAACCGCAATTTGTACCTGCAAATTCTTAATCAGCGCATGGAATTGTTGCGGGCCGCCGGCATTGAGGTGTTTATTCAGGATGCCCGGGATTATCTTAAACTCTCCACTATTCTCAATCAGGTAAATCCGGAAGTCATCGTGCATCTGGCGGCCATCGCCCATGCCAAGCGATCCAATAAAGACCCCTTCAGCACCTTCGATCATAACCTGCGCACCCTGGAGAACGCCCTGGACTATGCCCAGGTAGCGGTAAAGCATTTCATCTTCTTTTCCTCCAGTATGGTGTATGGGAATTTTCTGACGCCGACCGTGGAGGAGGATCACCCCCTCAACCCCATCGGCATTTATGGGGCTTTAAAGCTCGCCGGCGAGAAACTGGTCATCGCCTATCAGCAGGTCTTCGGCCTCCCCTACACCATCATCCGGCCTTCAGCCTTGTACGGTCCCCGGTGCATCAGCCGCCGGGTGATTCAGATATTTATCGAGAACGCCTTGAGGGGCCTGAAATTGCGGATCGATGGGGACGGCGGCGAGAAGCTGGACTTTACCTACATCGATGACCTGGTGGACGGCATTTGCCGGGTGATTGAGAATCCGGCCTCCCACAACCAGATATTCAATCTGACCAACGGCAGCGCCCGCTCCATCATGGAGATGGCGACGCTTATCAAGGAGTATTTTCCCGAGGTGGAGATGGAATATGTGGAACGCGACGGCTTGATGCCGTTCCGCGGCACCATGAGTGTGGAGAAGGCCGCCCGGCTGTTGGGATATGCCCCCCACAATCCCCTGGAAGTGGGGGTGAAGAAATATGTCGAGTGGTATCGGACCCTGAAGCTGGACTTTTCCTAAACCCCCGCCGGGCCCATCTATGAAAATAGTGGAAGACCTCTGGCTTGCCGCGATCATGGGGCATGGCGTCTTTAAACTCAGTCTGGATGAGGCTGACGTCTCCCCAGAGGTGGATATCGCCCGGGTTGGTGAGCAGATCACCCAACATCTGCGCCGCCAGGTGCAGGCAAGCTATTACGCCAAGATTGACCCCACCGGGATTGAGATCGTCAGGCAGTTGGGCGGGCTGGGTTTCTATGTGGTGGATGTCAATGTCACCTTTGGTTTGGACAAACAGGACACCCTGCCGCGGGTTCAACCGAAATCAGGGTCCGGGTGCCGGATTGGCGAACCCCTTGGCGCCCAGCATGAGGAGGTGCTGGAGATCGCCAGGTCCAGTTTCCGGTTTTCCCGATTTCACCTGGACCCCCTGATTCCCCGGGAAATCGCCGATCAGATCAAACATGACTGGATCTTGAATTACCTGCTGAAGAAGCGGGGCGAGCACCTGTGGGTGGCTACCGTGGGTGGCCGGCCAGCCGGGTTTTTAGCGGTAATTGCCGGCAATGACGCCGGCAGGCAGTATCGAGCCATCGATTTAATCGGGGTCGCCCCGGCATACCAGGGACAGGGCATCGGGCAGGCCCTGGTGGCCTTTTTCATCGATACGTATCGGGATCAGAACGACTTCCTCCTGGTGGGCACCCAGATCGCCAATCTGCCCTCCATACGTCTCTATCAAAAATTGGGCTTCTCCCTGATCAAATCGGCTTACGTCATGCACCTGCACCTGCCGCAGCCGGGGAATCGTTGAAACTATGCATATCGGTGGATTCAATCTGGACGAGAAAGTACTGGTGGTGGCCGAGATCGGCAATAACCACGAAGGCGATTTCGAGGTTGCCAAGGCCATGGTGCACCGGGCGGCTGAATGCGGCGTCGGGGCCGTCAAGTTTCAGACCTTTCAGACGCGCTACTTCGGCAACCCTCAGGACCGGGCCCGCTATGAACGCCTGTTACAGTTTGAAATCCCTTATGCGCAGTGGGAAAAATTACACCGCCTGACCAAAGATTTGGGGCTGCTGTTTTTCTCAACGCCGCTGGACCTGGAAAGCGCCAGATTTCTGAAAGACTTGGTGGATTGCTACAAAATTGCCTCGGGGGATAATAATTTTTATCCCCTCCTGGAACAGGTATGCCAGACCGGTAAAGACATCATCTTTTCTTCAGGCCTCAGCGGCCTGGACCAGGTGCAGCGATCCAAGCGCTACATCGAGGACCAATGGAGCCGGAACGGCCTCCAACCGGGGTTGGCGATCCTGCACTGTGTCAGCAGTTATCCCGTGCCCGCCGGGCAGGCCAATCTGGCGGCGATTCCGTATATGCAGAGCCGGTTGGGGTGTCCCATCGGTTATTCCGATCATACCCTCGGTTTAGAAGCCTGTATCATTGCCCTGGCCCTGGGCGCCGAGATCGTTGAAAAGCACTTCACCCTGGATAAAAACTATTCGGCTTTTCGGGACCATCAACTCTCGGCTGACCCCAAGGAAATGCAGGAACTGGTGGCCCTGGCCGCCCGGGTGCCCTTGATGGTCGGGAAACCGGAAAAAATCGTCCAGCCCTGCGAAATGGAGTTGGTTCAGGCGGCGCGCCGCTCCATTGCCGCCGGCGCCGACTTGCCCCGAGGGCATCGTCTGAACCGGGACGATCTGCTCTGGCTGCGCCCGGGAACGGGATTACCCCCTGGAGAGGAAAACCGCCTCGTGGGCCGGACCCTGAAAAGGGATATGGCCCTGGGCGAACCCTTTTCCCTGGATGACCTGGAATAACCTATGTGCGGTATTGCCGGCTATTGCGGTTCCAAAGAGGTTGACCCGGAGCGCCTCCAGGCGTGCCTGGCGCTGATGCGCCGGCGCGGCCCGGACCACGCGGCCTGCCGGCATTTCACCAGCCAGGCCGGCCGGAACGTCTATCTATTGCACAGCCGTCTCAGCATCATTGATTTGGACCCCCGGGCCAATCAACCTTTCCAGGCCGGGTCGAAATGGCTGGTCTTAAACGGCGAGCTCTACAATTATCTGGAAGTGCGCCGGGAGCTTCAGGCCCATGGGGCCCAATTTACCACCGAGTCCGACACCGAAGTGCTGGTCAGCGCCCTGGACCGGCACGGCTGGTCCATCCTGGACCGGTGCGAAGGCATGTGGGCCTTTGCGGTGTATGACGAGGCGGACGGTTCCCTCACCCTCTGCCGGGACCGTTTTGGCGAAAAGCCCCTGTATATCTTCCGGGACCAGGACGGCCTTTATTTCGGCTCCGAGGTCAAGTTTATCGCCGCGCTCCTGGGCCGGCGGCTGGCAGTGAATTTCGATCACCTCTACCGCTACCTGGTCAACGGCTATAAGGCCCTATACAAGGAGGGGCACACCTTTTTCCAGGGCCTCAGCGAACTTGAGCCTGCAACTCACCTGCGCCTGGACGCCTCCGGGCAGGAAACCCGGTCCGCCTACTGGCAGCCGGCCTTCCGCCCCGACGACGGCATGACCTATCCCGAGGCGGTGGCCGGGGTCCGGAGCCGGCTCATCCGCTCCATGGAGCTGCGCCTGCGGGCCGATGTACCGCTGGCTTTCTGTATGAGCGGCGGGGTGGACTCCAATTCCTTGATCAGCATCGCCAAGCGGGTGTTCGGTTATGATGTCCACGGTTTTACCATTATCGTGGATGACCCCCGTTACGATGAACTGGCGGAAGTCGAATGTGCGGTGCAGGAATTACAGATCAAGCACTCCCCGATTCCCATAACCACCCAAGGGTTCCGGGAAAAAATCGTGGAATTGGTCAGGCAGCATGACGCCCCGATCTACACCATCAGCTATTATGTGCAATGGCTGCTGATGCAAAGCATTGCCGGGCAGGGTTACCGGATTTCCATCAGCGGCACCGCCGCGGACGAGATCTTCACCGGCTACTATGATCATCACAACCAGTATCTCTATGAGACTCGCGATACGCCCGGGGGAGAAATCGCCCTGGCCGCCTGGGAGGCCAACGTGGCGCCCCTGGTGCGGAATCCGTATCTCCGGAATCCGCGGTTGTATCTGGATAATCCCGGAATCCGGGAGCACAACTACCTCAATAGCGAGATTTTTGCGGCATATTTGACCAGTCCGTGGCGAGAGTCCTTTACCGAAAAAGCTTACACCGGCTCGCTCCTCAGGAATCGGATGCTCAACGAAATGTTCAACGAGGTGGTGCCGGTGATCCTGCATGAGGACGACCTGAACGCCATGTATTTCTCCATTGAGAACCGCTCGCCTTATCTGGACCGGGAGTTGTTCGAATTTTGTTCCCGGATTCCCACCGCCTATTTGATCCGGGACGGGTTTGCCAAGGTAATCTTGCGGGATGCCATGGCCGGCGTGGTGCCGGAGAAGATCCTCTGGAATCGCCGCAAGGTGGGATTTAACGCCCCGGTCTTCTCCTTTTTGGATGTGAAGGACGCCGGGGTTAAGGAGTGGGTGCTGGCTGATGGCCCCATCTTTGACCATGTACGTAAAGATCGGATTGGAGAATTGCTGCAAAAGGATTATCTGGAAAACAGCGAAAGTAAATTTCTCTTTTCTTTTGTCAATGCAAAATTGTTTTTGGAAGAATTCGGCTCAACCTGATTACTTTAAGTGCATGAGCTAAGGAAATTATTCATGGAAATTTTAAAAAAATTAAATTCACTATTTTGGAAATGCTATCTCAGGTGGCATGGAGCTAAGGTAGGCCGGAATTTTATCGTAGAAGGGCTCATGCACATATTATTGCGGGATGGCGGTAGTTTGAAAAATCTCAGCATCGGTGATAATGTAACCTTGGGGGGAACGATCTTTATCAGAATAAGGAAAAATGGCAAATTAATCATCCAGAACGGAGTACGGACGGGAACTCACGTTTGGCTCGTGGCGGCCAATAATGCTGAATTTTTTATCGGTGAAAAAACTATCTTGGGCAGTTACAGTATCTTTAACGCCGGCCATGGCATACGTATCGATGCGAATTGTATTTTCGGCGCTTTTGTTTATATGAACACTTCGGATCACGTTTTTAAAAGAGGGGAATTAATTCAGAAGCAGGGTTTTTTCGGCGCTCCCATAGAAATTGGCAGCGATGTGTGGTTGGGAGGGCAAGTCTTCATTAATAAAGGCGTCGCGGTTGGTAAAGGGACGGTAATCGGGGCGGGGAGTGTGGTGACGAAAAATATCCCGGAATATAAGATTGTGGCCGGCAACCCGGCTCGCGTGCTGAGAGACAGGGATTGATCCCATGAAATATTGCCGTAAGTGCCTCATGCCTGACACTAAGCCGCATCTGTCCTTGGGGCCCGATGGGGTCTGCGGGGCCTGTCTGGCGCACCGCCAAAAAAATCAGCGGTTGGCCGGGATTGACTGGCGCGCCCGGGAACAGGAATTTGTCCGGTTGATTGCCGCCGCCAAATCGCAGCAGGCCCGGTTTTACGATGTGCTGGTGCCGGTTAGCGGGGGCAAAGACAGCATGACCCAGGTGTCGCGGCTTCTGAAATACGATGTGCGCATCCTGGCCGTCAATGTGGATTACGGCATCAAGACCGAGATCGGGGAGTATAATCTGAGCTTGATTGCCGATATGGGAGCCAACCTGGCGATTTACCGGCCCGAACAAAAGCTGCACAAGCAATTGATCCGCATGGGGCTGGAGGATTTTGGCGACCCGGATTTGCTCAGTCATACGTTGCTCCATGCCTATCCCCTCCACCTGGCCCTGCAATTCCAGGTGCCCCTGGTGGTGTTGGGTGAGAACTCCGCCTTTGAATACGGCGGGGATGACGATCTGGCCGCCAAGAACTACATCACCCGGGCCTGGTTCGACAAGTATGCCGCCAATAGCGGCCGGGATGCCCGTTACGTCTCCCAGGCCTATGGCATACCCTTTGAAAAGCTGGTGGTCTACGATTATCCTGATGAACTGAACGCCTCCGGGACTCGGGCGGTTTTCATGAGCCATTTTTTCCACTGGGACTCGGAAGAACATCTGAAGATTGCCCAGACCCATGGATTCAAGGCCTTGGAAAGTCCCCGGGAGGGTACCTACCGCAACTACGTGGGCATCGACGAGAAGATCAACCGCATCCACCAATATCTCAAGGTCTTGAAATTTGGCTATGGCAGGGCCACTGACCATGCCTGCGAAGATATCAGAAATGACAGATTGACCCGGGAGCAAGCCAAACAATTGGTGAGAGCCCACGATTTAGAGGATCTCTCCGATTATTATGTCGACGACTTTGTGGCGTACCTGGGGTACTCCAAGGAAGAATTTTACCTGCTGCTGGAAAAATTCCGGAATCAGGCTATTTGGCAAAAAGATGAAAAAAATCGTTGGTATATACCGAATCACCTCGAGGACGGCCCATGAGATTAGCCATCAACGATCCTCCCAGGGAATTTGACGCCGCCGGGGTTCGCATCAAGGATTTCGGCAAAATCCATCTGGCCGCGGATGAAATGATCTCCATGGTCTCCGCCAGCGGCAAGGAGTGCGATTTTGCCGCGAAAGCATGGGGTTTCTACCTGGCCCCCTCCCTAAACTCCCGGCTGAGGCAGCAAGGGTTCAAAGTCGCCCTGGTGCGCAATCAACAAGGGAAATTCTTTCTCAATGCCGTGGAGGAAGACAAATTGGACCTTTTTAGGCAGTATTTGCAGACCAACCAGGACAGCGAGGTAATGTGCTGGCTGGATGAGTGGGAAGAAAGATGACCGGGAGGAACAGCCTGGGGGGTGTTCTGAAGCCATGTTAACAGGAAATGCGGTACCAGAAAGAACGGCTTGCGGTTCGCCTCACGCCAAAGGATTGGGAGATGAGTGAAAATAGCCCCAACATCGGGGGAGAGAAGCGCTACGATACGGTGTTTGGCGAGACTTTCGCCATGTACTCCAAGGCCGACATGCTGGAGTTCATTGAGCCGTTCAAGATCAGGTTCCGGCGCAATTCCTTGGACGCCGAACGCATCTTTAAAGGGAAGAGATGTTTCGATGCGGGTTGCGGGAACGGCCGCGGGTCCCTGTTTATGTTGATGAATGGGGCGGCGCACGTCACCGCCTATGACATCAGCCGGAAAAACGTGGAGAGCACCCAAAGATTTGCCGCCGAGTTCGGCTTTGACAATATCCAGACCCAGGAAGGCTCTCTGGAGCGCATCCCGTTCCCGGATGAATCCTTTGATTTTATCTGGTGCAACGGCGTTATCATGCACACGGAGCATCCGAATCAGGGCCTCGGCGAGCTGGCCAGGATTCTCAAGACCAATGGCCAGATGTGGCTTTACATCTATGGGGCGGGCGGAGTCTACTGGCGCACCATTAGCCATTTCCGGGAAATGTTGAAACATATCAACGTCAATACCTGCATGACCTATCTCAAGCTGTTCCGATATCCCACCCGATATATCGCTGAGTTTATCGATGACTGGTACGCCACCTACTTGAGGACCTATACGCAGGAAGATCTCGCCAACCGCCTCCAGGAGTTAGGGTTTGAGCAGCCCTCTTTGCTAAAATACGGGACCGACTATGATACCAGCCACCGGATCAACGTTTTTGCCGCCGATGCCGAAAAAGCCCTGATGGGGCAGGGGGATTTGCGCTACCTGTTGACCAAAATTAATCAGCGGCAGGGCAGCGCCTTTCTTCTCAACGAGGGGGAGTATGGCTCCGATTATGCTTATCCTCCCATCATTAAAGATAATATCGACCCCCTCTTTAGTGAGTTCATCAGGGTAGCCGGTAATCGAGACTGGCTGAAGATTGCCAGCGCCGCGCACCTCCAACGGGAACTGCGCATCTTGTTGCATGAGCCCCAGCAATTCAAGCTGGCGGATTTTCTTCACGTCATCCAGACCATTCTCGGGTATGCCACCGGCATTGTCGGCTCCGCTCCCCAGGGCGGGCTCTAACCAGAAATTTCCGGGAACTCCATGTGCGGCATCGTCGGATATTATAGTTTTGCCCCTGGCCATTCCATCCACCGGGATGAGTTACTGGTGATGACCCAGGCCCTGGCGCATCGGGGCCCCGATGACTGGGGCTGCTTTTTGCTTGATCCCGCCGGCCGGGATACGGCGCGGTTTCGGGCCAGAGACGATGACACCCCCTTCCGGCGCGGGCGCCTGGGCCTGGGGCATCGGCGTCTGAGCATCCTGGACCTGTCGGTCAAGGCCCGGCAGCCCATGGAGGCGGCAGACGGCCAGGTGTGGATGGTGTTTAATGGGGAGGTCTATAATTATTTAGAGCTCAAACGGGAACTGGAAAAGCTGGGTCACCGTTTTCAATCAACCTCCGATTCGGAAGTGGTTCTGAAGAGTTATCTGGAATGGGGGACGGACTGCTTCGGAAAATTCAATGGCATGTGGGCCATGGCGTTTTATGACCACAGGACAGGCGACTTAATCCTCTCCCGAGACAGGTTCGGGAAAAAGCCGCTTTATTATTATCAGAACCACAAATTTATAATTTTTGCCTCAGAAATCAAAGCGATCCTCCTGCATCCCCAGGTAATCAAAGCCGTTAATTTAGGGAAGATTCTTAATTACGCCGGCAGACATTACCGTTATGTTGATAATGATAATGAGTCTTTTTTCGAAGGGATCGTGCAGGTGCCCCAAAGCAGTTATATGGTTATAAATCGCCACGGCCACTTGCGGGTTGCCCGCTACTGGAACCTGGAAGAGCAGGAATCAGCCGGGAGGACTTGTCCGGAGTCGGACCTGGTTGAACAATTTCGGGAACTTTTGGGGAATGCGGTCGAAATCCGGTTGCGCAGCGATGTCCCGGTGGGGTGCATGTTAAGCGGCGGTTTGGATTCTTCTTCCATATCCTGCCTGGCGGCAGCCAAAAACCCGAACCTCATCACCTTCTCGGGAGTTACCGGGACCGGCTATTATGATGAATCCGAATATATGCAGGAGGTCAACGACCACCTCAAGGTACCCTCCCGGCGGATATTTCCCGGCCCCGCCGAACTGTTCCCCACGCTGCGGGAAATGCTGACATTTCATGATGAACCGGTGTGTACCGTAACCTGGTACTGCAATTACGCCATTACCCGGGAAATTGCCCGCTATGGGGTGCCGGTGGTGCTGACCGGGCACGGGGGCGATGAACTGCTCGCCGGGTATTGGGACCACTACCATTATTACTTCAGCGACTTACGCCGCCAGGGTAAGGGAGATGAGGCGGAATTCCGTTGTTGGTTGAGCAACCACGGCAGGCCGGTGGCCGAATATGAACGGGAAAAGGAGTATATCAGGCGCCTGCACCAGGATAAGCATCTGGAAATCGCCAAATATTCCCAATATTTATCGGCGCTATCCCCCGGGTTGCTGCGGCAGGCGCGGGAACCGGAGTTGGATTCTCCGTTCACCAGCGATCTTTCCCGGCGTCTGTATTTAGAATTATTTTACGAAACCATTCCCCCTTCTCTCCGGGCCGAAGATCGCAATATGATGGCATTTTCACTGGAAAACCGGTTGCCGTTTCTGGATTATCGGTTGGTGGAATTTTGCTTCCGCTTGGATAACTCCCTGAAGGTCCGGAACGGTCTGGGAAAATGGATCTTAAGGGAAGCGATGCAGGGGATATTGCCGGAAAAGGTGCGTTGCCGCAAAGATAAAACGGGATTTAATGCCCCGGCGGATGAGTGGTTCCGGCAGGAACACCGCCAGGAAATCTGGAATTTGATCGAGACGCGCTCGCTTATTAATCAGGAAATTTATAACCGGGAAGAAGTCAGAAAGAGATTTACGGAACATTTGGGAGGACAGAATCACTATATGTTTTTTTGGCAATACATCAATCTCCACCTCTGGTATGCCCTCCACTTTGAAGAGACTCACGGTTGATGCAATTTCATGCTGAGAAACATAGATGATATGATTAAAACCGGGATTATTTTGCATAGCGTTATACAGGCGGATGATTGCATCCGCAATAACCTCCATGCCGGTAATCTACTTTTTTCGACCCACTATAGTGTTGACGTGTATCTGAGAGAAAAGTACTCCATCGACTGTCAGTGTCTCAGTGAACTATGGAATACCGACGAAGTGATAGCCTACAAAAAAACTGCTTCCCAAAGAGTAGACCATATTTTACAGGCCCTTGATAGCCGGATAGCTCCCGTTATTAATCACGAACTCACTTTGAAGATGAGATATTTCACTCCCTTATATTCATATTTGGGGAAGTATTGTTATTGTGGTTATAGTTTTTTCATTTCCAGTATAAATAAAATCATAGAAAAATATAATTTGGATAAAATTATCGTCTATAATGCCAGATCGAACACCTTTTTTGCCAATGCGAGTGATTTAGAGAAGGTATTGTCAGATTTATTTGATAATATAAAGATAGTAGTTGTTAGTTCTCCTGATGTGGCAGGCAATAAACTGAAAAAAATCAAACAAATTGTAGAAAATATAATATTTAAAAACCCATTATATGTTTTTGATAGGATTGTTGATCTTTATTATAAAGAGATAATGCCCAGACTGAAAGTGTTTAATAATATAAAATCAAATATATTATTAATAGAAAATTTATATGATCTAAAATTCTTGAAAAATGCTTTGTCTCAATATAATGTTTTTCATTTCCTCCCTAAAGTGGATAGGTTCTGGGGCAAAAGAGATCTGTTGTTAGGCCGGGGGTGGAAAAATATATTCTCCCCAACTTCCCCACGGCACCTGACCATTCCGCCCCACCTTTTCGACATCCCGCTCACCGGTAACCTGGACCAGATCTTTGTAACCGATATCAAGGCAGATTTTCTGACCAATATCAACCATTACCTTGAGGACCTCGGGTCTCTAAAATCCTTGCAGGGAAAATGGCCTGTATCTCTGGCCATTTGGGGCAACTCGCCGATCACAGGCTTGAAAGCGTTGGTAGTCGAATACCTACGGTCCGCAGGCATTCCCGTCATGGGAAGTCAGCATGGCGCCTTGTTCGGAGATGCTTATGAACCCTGGCATTTCGATTCGGACTTTAATAGATGCGACTTTTTTGTGAGTTATGGTTTTACCGAGGAGGATCTGCGTAGATTATACCCTGACCGGGATATCAAGATGAAGGTCCTGCCCTTCGGGGCCTCATCGCCAAACCGGAGTGCCCGGGTCAAAACCCCCATAGATATTCTCTTTCCCCTGACCAACTCCCTGTCGTCCTTTGAGGGAGGCATGGTGCGAGCTCTGCCGGACCGGTTGGCCGAGGCGCAAATCCTTCTCCTGGAATACCTTGATTCTTTGGCAGACCTGGATATTTACATAAAGCCCTTCATGTTTTCCGGTGATCATAATTCCGCCGTAATGCCGGTGCTACAAAGAATGAAAAATGTAAAGATAATAGATTATATGTCGCTTAATAGTTTTCTGAGAAAGTATCATCCCAGGGTTATCCTCGTTGAGTTCCCGTCTTCGCCATTATACGATGCCTTGCACCTGGACTCCGAGATATTTCTTTTAGATAATCCGATTATCCCCTATGACAAGAATGCCTTAGAACAATTACAGAAACTGGTTCATTATTGTCATGACGTCTCTGAGATTATCACCAAGTTGGATCTTTTCCTCAAGGGGGGCTTAAAGAAAAAGAGGGACCAATCTTTCTATCATCATTATATGTTCAAGGATAACACCCAGGGGAATATTTTATCTCTGATTGATAAGCTGGCCGGCAGAATCGACCCCTCTACCTGAGAATAGTTTGTTCTCCGTAGCAAGTATTATGCTTAAATCAGATTAGGAAAAGTATCGTTATGAGCGGCAATTGGTCAATACTTATTTTTTCTTCGTTGTTTATATTTATTGTAACACTTTATCTTTCCCGGCGGTCAATGGGGATTGATGTATTAGATGTATATATTATTTATGTATTATTCCATTTCGGTGTCTATCCTTTTGTACGGGGACTCCATTTCGGCCGGGATATAATTTTTGATTTTACCCAGGCGGACCCATTATCGATTGGTTTGGTTTTTGCGCATATTTTAATTATTTTATTCATATTAAAGCTACTTTCGATAATCTTTATTAAGAATATGGATTACTTGAAAATCACCTATATCCTGGAAAGGTGTTCTCAGGTTAATGGATATATAGTATTTATTATATCTAGTATTTTAATTATATTTCAGGTTTATAGTTATTATCAATATGGGGTCCAGTCATTTATACCACCGTGGGATTTTGAAAGAATCGGAAAGTTTTTGCCATATTGGTTCACGTCCATCCGTACAATTTATAATTTGCTTACTTTTTGTGTATGTATTGTATTATTATCAAAGGTTTTCAAGACGAAGGATCTCACAAATCAAATATTATGGCTTGTTTTAACGATTTCATTTATTCCGTTTGCCTCGATATATGGCGGCAAAAGATTTTTCATTAATGCGCTTATACTGACGATTATATTTTATTTTGACAATAAAAACGAAAAGATATTTAAATTAAGGAATCTGGCGTACGGTTTAATATTAGCGTTGGCGGTTTTTTTGTTTTGTAATTTTTATGAATCATATCGCGGCGTTGTTGAAAGCGTGGGGGAGATTACTTCTGAGGAAGCGAAAAATTTGAAAGACCCGCTGTCCGCAGCCATAAACTATCAGCCGACATTAGCCTTCTTGTCGAGACGCCCGGGAACCTGGGAGTTCTCTTATCTGGTACTGAGTAAGCAAGTAATAGATGGAATAGCAATCACCAAGGGCAAAATAATTGCAGAAGGTTTTAAGAGTGCAGTCCCAAGGTATGTATGGCCTAATAAAACCTTTCTTCTTATAGATGATATGTTAGCTCAGTTATATGGGGTAAGACCTAAGGAAATAGATATTGGTAAGAATAACTATGGAGTTGCACAGCTAGAAATTGGGTATTATTCTATAGTTATACTGCCATTGATAATACTAATGTTACTTATATTAATGAGTTATTTGAATAAATTAACCAATCAAAATGTATTTTTCTTGTGGCTGTTTTCGGGGAATATCCTATTTTACTTGGTAAATATTGAGGAAGCTGGGACAGATATATTTTTTCTGTTGCGGCATATCCTATTGATATTGATCGTGTTTGTTTTATATATATTATTTCAGAAAACATATTTCAGCTTAAGAGAACATTTGAACACTCATAAATAAGCGA